>Ga0268298_10000246_pt1 | contig 71532 bp, 64 predicted proteins | sample WWTPWeurt_MetaG_FD_194462 | JGI IMG/M metagenome (GOLD analysis project Ga0268298, IMG submission 194462) | Activated sludge microbial communities from WWTP in Nijmegen, Gelderland, Netherland - WWTP Weurt | ecosystem: Engineered > WWTP > Aerobic digester > Activated sludge | place...
TTGCACTGGCATCCGGAGCTCCCTGGCGACTGTATTCATCAATCCTATACCAGCTAAGTAACGCTCGGTTTGATGACCCAAAAAGAGTATTAAATGCGCTATCATCCTCAGAAAATGAAGGTTCATTGTCTATACCTTGTGGCTTAGAAGCCAATACCCATTGCGTCACATTGTAGTGTAATCCAATCCCACTGGAACTACCTTCGAAATCATCAATATAAATCACTCCTCCTTCACTACCAGTTTGATTAATGGCCCTTGAATGACCAGGTTTCAGATAAGCACCCTCTGCCTGAAGCGACCACTTGGAAGGTTCTTTCGTGCTATAAAATGGCAATTTGTCCAACACTCGAGTCATCCATGGAGCGTCTTTTGATAGTCCAAAGTCCAATCCAAAGATTCTGTTGTTGATTGGATCTTCTCCAATATTGACTTTCTGAGTGAATGGTCTTTCAAACAGGTGCATATAAGTACCACCAATATAGAAGTCCTTCCTTTTGGAATACTCAGCTCTGAATCCCAACAAAGTTTTAGTCTGAAAACTATACAATGAGTTGTCTTCAAAGTTTACATTGATAGGCACTCCGGAAGACAGATAAGCTTCATTGAGAATTGTGATTTTCCCTAAATTCCTGTCAAAGGTATAATCTCTACCTTCCACTAATGGTAAAGATCCAGCTGTCACTGTAACCTTAGAGTTCGGATCCAGATTGACTGCCCGAAGGTTTATTTCATTAGATTTTCCTGATTTAAATTTTCCTTTTAGCAAAAATTGATTTGCAGTAAGATTGCTCCTCGCTATTGTGACTGAAGTATCATAAAGTTCTGGATAACTGTATTTCTCCACGATCTTGTCTATTACCGCAGGATCACTGATAACCCTGGTCATTTCTAGTAATGGTTTCAGCGAGTTACCAAAGGGTTCTAGCACCGGAAAAATGACATTCCCATTTACCGGGATGATAGTCTGACCTTGAACGAAATCAAAGACTCCATCAGGTTGAGGATCTTTGGTTTGGTTGAGAAAGTCCAACCTGAATAAATTAAGCAATGGATAACCTTCGAGTTCCTCGATGTATCGCTTTTGCTTGCCATCTTGAGCTTCGTAATAAATGTCAAAACTAAAATTGTCTTCACTCAAATTGTATCCGCCGATCGAATACACATTCTTCATCATCAAATCATAGTTTACACTGTTGGTACTTTGATTTGAAGACTTGAGCATCTTTGTAAAAAGCACCCTGTAGTTGGTACTGTCAGATTTAATCTCAGAAGAAAACTCACCAACTTTATATTGGATGTCGGTAAATATATCTTTGACCTGCCCTGCATAAGTGTATTGATATGAAACTGCGAGCACTTGATTTGGCCGAGGTTTGATTCTTAATGAGATGAATCCAAGGTCCGGATTAAAAGTATATTCATTACTGCTGAGTCGTTTTGCTCTCACTTTATCAAAATCTCTTCCTTGCTTGAGTCCAAGCTTAGTTAATGCTCTGGTAGCTTCTGACAATTCTCTGATTTCTTTAGGACCTTTAAGGATCACATCTGACATCAGATTGGATTCGTTCGTATAAAGTTGTGTTCCATGTGCATCTACAGGCACACCACTTGGCTTTGTGAATTGGCCCGGATTCTCATAATCCCATCTGCCATTGGTTGGTGTCCCGAGATCGGTAAGCGCTATGATATCCCGAAAGTCCAATTCTCTGGAATTTGGAGCATCATCTGTCAACCAAACTTCGAGATTTTTGATTTTAAACTTACTTGTGACCTCCGGTAAGTTTTTGAGATTTTCTTCGTAGGAATTCCTAAAATAGTCATTGAGAAAAAAGTGTCTGTTTTCATCGTATTGATCAGGTCGGATTTCATACTCCTGGACAACACTTCCCCCTTGTATCTTGATACTCTCCTGTTTTGATTTCTGTTGTGAAACAAGTCCTGTCAACTTCAAATGTCCAAACTGCCAATCGGTTTTAAAACCAAATAAGTTCTGTGATCCCTGGATAAGATTAGATTTCAATGGCATACTCACATTCCCCGCTTCGATTTTCTTAATGATGTCATCTTCTGAAAACTTTTGGGAATCGTATTCCAATTTCAGTTTATTTTCAAAACCAAAGGTGGCTTGAGTGTTGTAATTTGTATTGAGTTTCAATTTGTCTCCAACGCTACCTTGAACATCGAGTTGGATATCAGGATCAAAAAGTGGTCCCCATTGGGTTTTCTGAGCCTCTGTAATACTTGGGTTATCGTTAAAACTGTAGTATCCTCCCAGAGATAATCCTACCGAACCAACAGGCTTTATTTCCACTCCAAGTCCACCAAAAATTCTGTCTGCAAGATTCCGTTGGATATTGACCTTGGTAATTGGATCAATGGCACCAGAGATACTACGTTTTGCTGAAGAAATACCTGCAAGGTTCTTCAAAAACTCGTCATCTTCTTCCTTTGTTCTATACTCCATGTATTCATCAGGAGTCATGTAAGTAGGCGGCTTGTAATAATCTGAACCAATCTTTTCAGTTATTTTATAAAGTCCGGACTCCGGATCATATTCCACTTCCCGTTCGACCGACTTAGGATCTTTCAAATCAAATGGATTATCTTTTTTGTCAATATCTCTGATAATGATCCGGCCCGCATCAGGGGTTGTATCCAAAACGGAAAAGCTCCCATCTTTTACAAAAGATGGATACTCTGGCACCTCATGCCCACCAGCATAAGAAAAATCACAAAAACTCCATAATAGAATTAGAAATATTGTAACAGCTGAAAATTTCTTACTCATACATCTCAAAATCAAAATCTAACGGTTTTGGTAAAAAAGCATCTCATGATAACGATATTCTGGACATTTAGGTATAATGTAAGCGGAATTAGGCTAATTTTTTTAGTGAAAACTTGAGGATTTCTTCAACAGAACCTGCTTGATCAATCACGGTGGAGTTTGCCTGAAAAACTTTATCAATTTGAAGGCGGTTAAAACCTAAAGACAACAATGCGGATATGGCTTCCGCCCGCTTAGTTGAATCTGTGCTTAGCAATTTTCCTGTAAGCGCCTCTCCGGAACTTTCCTTGATGGCTTTGTCTTTGAGATCAATGATGATTCGTTGGGCTGTTTTTGGACCTATGCCTTTTATCCTTTGGAAAAGTTGAACATTTCCACTAGCCAGAGCATCTTTGACAGCTATTGGTTCTAGCGAAGACAAAATCAGTCTTGCAGCAGTTGGCCCGACGCCACTTACTGAAATTAGCATATCAAATAAGGCCCTTTCATCTTTCGTCCAAAAACCATATAACAGCTGTTCTCCCCCTTCCCTGACTATAAATGAAGTATATAACTTAACTTCACGATGATCCGCTATTGAAGTAAAAGTGTTTAAGCTGATATGGATATGATAGCCAATTCCCGAACATTCAAGGATGACATGTGTCGGACTAATTTCCTCAATTTTGCCTTTGACAGTGCTAATCATATGCGAAGACTGTTGGCGTAAAGGTAAGAAGAACTAGGATAATCTCATTCTGCAATCCAAAAAGCTGAAAGATTGAATCGTAACAACAAAAAAAAAGCGAAAAAGCATTTCAACTCACGCTCAAATACTTTTTCACTTTGAATAGCTCTTTTCCCCATAAGTAGAGGATAAGTGGTATAACCAAGACCACCAGCTTGTTGTATTGCATGGCCATATCGAACTCAAGATGAATAAAATGCATCACTGCTCGAGTTATCCCACATCCAATACAACTTCTGTCAAATAAAATTTTTGACAAACACAACTCTATAGTTGAGTGGTCAAAAAAATCTGCAGGTAAAATAAACAAGACCACTGGTCCTATGAGGAGGAAGCCTAAATAAAACCAGTAAAGATTTCGTTTGATACCTTCTTGCAAATTTTTACTTGATTACTGTAATCAAAGCGTGAATTACGCCTGGTATTCCACAAAGCAGAGTCAAAATAAGGTTTAACCAACACTGTCCATTCCACTCGTCATAATACATGTATACAGCCAATGGCGGAAGTAACAGAGCTAAAACGATCAAAAGAACTTTATCATCTGATCCGCCCTGAGCCTCAAGAGGTAGGGATTGTTTTCCGTACAAAATGTTAGGGTCCGTGACCGTAATAGTTTGTCCGGCAGTAATGGATGCAGACTGTAATTCTGTTTTGACAGTCTTCTTACCAGGATAAGCGGCAAAAGACTCATTCGGAATACCTATGGCTAGAACAGCCACAAATAAGCAAAGTGCACTTAGAGAAAGTAGGTTTGAAAAGTTTTTCATATTGAACTAATTTTGCGTCAAATATCTAAATAATGACTTATTTAACAAAATCTTTTGTTAATTTAATATTTTTAATATCCTTTAGTTTTTCAGCAGTTTGGTTAAATGCTCAAGATGTAGAATTGACGGGAGCCATATTAATTGGCAGAACGGAGGCTAGCTCGTATTCCATTACTTACCAAATGTTTGGAGAAAAAATTGTAGGCTATTCCATTTCTGACATCAATGGACCCGACGAGACCAAAGCAAAGATTGTAGGAAAGTATTCAAAGAAAACTAAAATATTTCAATTTGAGGAAACGGAGATATTGTTTACAAAATCTCTGACTCCAATAAGTGAGTTTTGCCTCATGAAAGTCAATGGCACTTTAGACAAGAAGCTTGGTAAACCATTTTTTCAGGGTGATTTTACGGCAGAAAATAAAGACCGCCAGACTCAGAGTTGTGAAGGAGGGACTATCATCATGAGTACACCAAAAGCTATTTATGAAGTAGCATCCAAGGTAGCTAAGAACCTCCCCTCCAACTCTATCCCGGATTCGATTTCAGCAAAATTGGGTGAAAAATTGAATGAACTCAAAGCCGTTGATCAGGTTAAAAGAATTTCAACAAATGAAACCGTTTCATTCAAATGGAAATCTGATTCCATCAGGATTCAAATTTGGGATGAAAAACTGGAAGATGGAGATAAAGTCAGGGTATTGAAAAATAATGAAGTGTGGATATCCGATTTGCGGATTAGTAATGCGCCCCAGATAATCTCAGTTCCCATTGAAAAATCTTCAGCTGTTGATATCGCAATAAGTGCAATTTCTGAAGGTAAATATCCTCCCTGTACTGTGAAAGCCTTGCTATTGGATAAAAATGAGAGCCAACTTCTCTTGGTGCAACTTAAACTGGGCGAAACTGCCTTTATCAAGATAAAACGATAGATTTCTGATTGACTACCCTCTATTTTTAAATTGAAGACGCTTCGTAATTTATAAAGTATTGCACCATTAAATATGTAAGAACAATTGCGGAGATAATCATTATCCAAAAACCATGCTTTCTCGCTTTCTCTTCATACCTGTAAACCCGCTCTCCATCAGGCAAATCTCTTTTGGTGTAATATAAGTTTGCTCCTAATACCAAACCTAACAATCCCCCAGCAGCAGCAAGGATATACCCAAAAACAATCCACCAGGTAGGATCTGACTTTTCATTGACGATTGCTAGTTCACGCTCTTCTTTTACTTGCTCTATATGTGCATCATCCAATGGTACATTGCGAGATTTCAGGAGTTTTCTTGCAAGCAAGGCGTCCACATCTCCCCATTCTTCCGGTCGGTACAGGATATCTAATAACTCCTTGTCGCTGAAAGAGTATAAATAATAGTCATTGGGAAGCAGATCTAGTCTGTTTTCAAGGTCTTTGTTGATCAACTCATGAATTCGGTCTATGTCGGATAGCTTAACAAGGAGTAGAAATCCTCCCGGAATCTCAGTTTGTGCAAAACTTGGGTCAAAAATGCCCTCAACTTCTTCTAACTTGTATTCTATATCATTGTCTTTCAACAACTCTACAAGTTCGGCACTGTCTTCTTCATGTTGGAATGCCCTAAAGTGAATGAGTTCATTTTCTTCCATTTCAGTCTCCTTTATTTTTCCAAAAATAACAATAAATTGCCGATCGCTCCAGCTTCAGAACTAAAATTACTGCTTGAGTTGTTTTTTGATCTCAGCAATCTCGTCGCGATATCTTGCCGCAGAAATAAAATCAAGCTCTTTTGCTGAATCTCTCATCTTTTTGTCTGTCTCGATGAGTAATTTCTGCAATTGTTCAGCATTCATATAGCTGATTATAGGATCAGCAGCAAGCGATTGATCATCTTTTTCGACATAGTAATCCTTCGGTCTGGCTCTTGAATCCAGAATACTGCTTTTCTGCATGATTTCTTCTTTGGTCTTACTCAGTGTAACAGGCACAATACCATGCAAATCATTATATGCCATTTGTTTGGCACGTCGCCTGTTGGTCTCATCGATGGTTTTTTGCATTGAATCTGTGACTTTGTCTGCATAAAAGATAACCAATCCATTCGCGTTCCTTGCCGCCCGCCCTGCAGTCTGCGTTAGTGACCGGTCATTTCTCAAAAATCCCTCTTTATCAGCATCCAGAATTGCAACCAATGAAACCTCGGGCATATCCAAACCTTCACGCAACAGGTTGACACCCACTAGAACATCAAACAAACCCATTCTTAGGTCTCTGATGATTTCGACCCGCTCCATAGTATCAATTTCTGAATGCAGGTATTTACATTTGATAGCCAGTTGCTGAAAATACTTTGCCAGTTCCTCTGACATCCTCTTCGTCAAAGTGGTGACCAGTATCCTTTCTCCTTTGTCTTTTCTCTTTTGAATTTCTTCCAGTAAGTCATCAATCTGATGCAGCGATGGGCGAATTTCAATCGGAGGATCAAGTAAACCTGTCGGCCTGACAACTTGTTCTGCTACCACACCTTCTGTCTCGGATAATTCATATTCTCCGGGTGTTGCACTGACATACACTACCTGATTTATTAAACCATTGAATTCATCAAAATTCAGAGGTCTGTTATCTAAAGCTGATGGCAATCTGAAGCCAAATTGGACCAGGTTGAGTTTTCTGGCTCGATCACCTCCCCACATCCCTCTTATCTGAGGTAAGGTAACATGGCTTTCATCGATAAACATGAGATAATCATCAGGAAAATAGTCTAACAGGCAAAAGGGTCTGGTTCCAGGCACCCTCCCATCAAAAAAGCGCGAGTAATTCTCAATTCCGCTGCAATATCCTAGTTCGCGAATCATCTCAAGATCAAATTGGACTCTTTCTTCGATACGTTTAGCCTCACTGTATTTCATCTCTTGTTCAAAATACTTCACTTGTGAACTAAGCTCATCTTCAATACTATATAATATTGACTTCAAACGGTCTTTTGGTGCGACATACAGGTTTGCTGGGAAAATAGCAGCAAAATCCAGGCTGGAGATCCTCTTGCCTGAAGGTGTTTCTAATTGCTCTATTTCTTCAATTTCATCACCAAAGAACCTGATTCGATATCCATAATCCACATAGGGCAGAAAAATATCCACTGTGTCTCCACGCACTCTGAATGTCCCTCGGGTCCACTCAGTTTCTGTCCGATTGTACAAACTATCTACCAATCTATAAAGAAATCCATTTCTACTTAGTGTCTGACCTTTTTGGATTCGAATAATGCCTTGTTTATAGTCTTCAGGATTGCCCATACCATAAATGCAGGATACAGTAGCCACGATGATGATATCCCGCCTTCCGGAAAGTAGTGATGAGGTTGCTTTGAGCCTCAATTTGTCTACCTCTTCGTTGATTTGAAGGTCTTTTTCAATGAAAGTGTCCGTCACTGAAATATAAGCTTCCGGTTGATAGTAATCGTAATAAGAAACAAAGTATTCAACAGCATTATTGGGAAAAAACTCCTTGAATTCTCCATACAATTGAGCCGTTAATGTTTTATTGTGTGTCAATATCAGTGTTGGTCTATTGGTTTTAGCAATCACATTGGCCATGGTAAAGGTTTTACCAGATCCGGTGACCCCCAGAAGTACCTGAGATTTTTCACCTTCAACGATCCCTGAACAAAGTTGATGGATTGCCTCGGGTTGGTCTCCTGCTGGTTTGTATGTTGATTCTAGTAAGAAAGACATGCGAAATAGAATTTATTAGATTTACAGAGCTAAAGCCAAACCTTAAAAAACAGATTGCCCAAAGAAATTGTTACAAACGAAAGCTTAATCACTGAATTTAAATTTTAAAATATATGGCACTCCTCCAGACAAAGGTCAGGTGATCATATTACATGGATTTCTGGGTTGTTTGGACAACTGGCAAAGCGTGGCAAAATCTCTTAGCGATCAATATCAGGTTTTTGTACCGGATTTACCAAATCATGGAAGATCTCCACATTCAAATCAATTCAATTTTAAGATTTTAGCCGAGGAAATATCTGCCTTCATCCGAAGTCATATGGATGTTCCGATAAACGCTATTGGTCACTCAATGGGTGGAAAGATTTTATTGGAGATAGTAAATTCTCAGCCAGAGATCTTTCAAAAAATGGTCATTGCTGATATTGGCACAAAAAGCTATCCACCTGAACAATCAGCAATGATGGTTGACCTGCTTCAAATGCCAATCTCACAATTTAAATCCAGATCAGAAGCTGTAGATTATCTCACCAATCTTGGTTATAACGCTTCATTCGTACTCTTCCTGATGAAAAATCTGGATAGAAGTGATCAGCAGGAATTTAAATGGAAAGCAAATATTCCGGTTCTAACCGAGAATTATTTTGAGATTCTCAAGTCAGTAGAACCGTCCAAGCCAATTCATATCCCAATCCTCTTTGTAAGAGGTTCTGAATCCCATTATATCACAAGCGGAGATCAGGTTCAATTGGAAGTACAATATCAAAAAGCTCTCTTTCATACGATCGACCATGCAGGCCACTGGGTACATGCAGATCAACCCGATGAGTTCGTTAGAACCGTAAGAGATTTTTTTAATTCACATAACTAAATGGTTCGGGTTGGCGTTTTAAGCATTACAAATCCAATTATAAGCGTTTGATCTACATGTCAAAGAAATTTTTCATCCTACTCAGCACTGTTTTTTTGTTGATCGGAGCCAGTTCATTTTATTACGACAAATATTTTGAAATAACAAAAAATATTGAAATATTTGCTAATGTTTATAAGGAAATAAACAATAATTTTGTAGACGAAACCAATCCTTCGAAATTAATGAAAGTAGGGATTGATGCGATGCTTGCCTCACTTGATCCTTTTACGAATTATATTTCCGAAGCCCAAATAGAAAACTATCGTCTGACAGTAGAAGGAAAGTACAACGGCATAGGTGCCAAGGCTAAAAAAATGGGAGATCACCTGACTATCACAGAAGTGTTCAAAGACTACCCGGCATACAAAGCAGGTTTAAGGGCAGGAGATCAAATTTTGAAAGTCAACAATCAAGACGCAAAAGGCAAAGATAGCGAGGATCTCAACCATATCATGAGAGGTATTCCCAAATCAGAAGTTGATGTGGAAATACTCAGACCAGGTTCAAGTCAATCTCAAAAATTTACTATCATCAGAGATGAAGTTAACATACCAAATGTGCCTTACTCATCTATACTGAGAGATTCCATTGCTTATATCAGCTTGACCACTTTCACAGACAATGCTGGAAAAAATGTCCAAGATGCCCTGAGAAAACTAAAAGCAGAAAATGCCAATATCAAAGGAGTGATCTTAGACCTGAGAGACAATGGTGGCGGCCTTTTGCATGAAGCCGTAAATGTATGTAATACTTTTGTTCCTGCCGGACAAACAATTGCCACCACGAGGTCAAAACAAAAGGAAAAGGACATGACTTACAAAACCCAAATGAATCCAGTGGACGAAAGTATGCCCGTTGCAGTTCTGATCAATAAAAACTCTGCATCCGCTTCAGAAATCGTAAGCGGCACCTTACAGGATTTAGACAGAGCAGTCATTTTAGGACAAATTTCATATGGGAAAGGACTTGTGCAAAATACTCGTGATGTAGGGTATAATGCAATTGTTAAATTGACCATAGCTAAATATTACATACCCTCAGGTAGATGCATCCAAAGTGTGAAATATGAAAATGGAGAAGTCGTACATCTGCCGGATTCGTTGAGGACGCTCTTCAAAACGAAAAATGGAAGACCTGTATACGATGGAGGAGGAATTAAACCCGATATAGAAGTTCCAGAAGCAAATTTTCCTGAAATCGTACAAAAGATTGTAGATCAAGATTTTATATTCAATTATGTCACTCATTATTTACTGAAGAATTCCGCACCGGAAAAACCTGAAAACTTTGAATTCAACCAGTTTAACGATTTTGTGGACTACTTGAAACAGAACAAATTCGATGATAAGTCAGACGCCGAATCCAAATGGGCTGATTTTGAAAAAGAACTCAAGAAATCAGGACAATCATCAATGATAACACAAACTCAGACCATTAAAAATAATTTGGACCAGCTACAATGGCTACAAATTCAAGACAATAAAGATTTGATTTCCAATCTGATAGAAGAAGAGATTGCTTCTCGAACCGGTTATGAATCAGGAAGGTATGCAAAGAGACTTGGACAGGATAAATTGGTTGCTGAAGCCATCAGCACCCTGCTGTCCAATGAAAAAATGAAATCCATTCTTCATACTCCATGAGCTTTTTGAATCCTCAGACAACATCCCAACCGCCTATTTTAGCTATTGAGACTGCCACCGATTACTGCTCAATGGCATTGTGCAATAGAGATGGTATTTGGTTCAATAAAGAGGAATTGAAGGCTGACCCTGTACGTGTTTTGTCTGACTGGCTAGATAGACTAACAGCTGAGGCTGACCTTGGACTAGCTGATCTCAAAGCGATTGCAGTATCCATCGGTCCTGGTTCTTTTACCGGACTTAGAGCGGGAATCTCCTTTGCAAAAGGTCTTAGCTATGGATTGGATATCCCTATCTTGGGTATTTCATCATTGGAAGGTATCGCACTAGGAATGCGGATGATCAATGCCGATTTTGACTATTATTTACCGATGATAGATGCCAGAAGAGACGAGGTTTATATGGCTGTTTACGATAGAGACGGTAAAAGCCTCAAAAAAGCTTTCAGCCATGACTTTTCCCTCACAGTCGAGATTCCTGATCTGGAAAGTGGAGCAAAGCTTGCTTTGGGCGGAAGCGGGGCAGCGAAAACTGAGATTTTTTTGAAAAATTATGAAACCACTTTGAGCGAAATCGTTTCACACGCCAGCTATATAGGAATCATAGGCAAAAAGAGGTATGAGACAAAAATTTGGGACGACAGATCGACTTTAGCACCTGATTATATTAAAGAACCTAACATTACAACAGCAAAAGTTAAAATATATAAAACATTGAACTAAAAGGACCTTAGGAGAATTTTTATATATATAAAAGAAAAATATCAGTTTATCAAATAAGAAAAAAAGCTCCCAGCACAAAATTGGCACTGTTTTGGATTCATTTCAGCTCGTATTAGATCAACAAAAAAATTCCCGAAAATGAGGAACAAAAAAAACGAAACGATTACGCTGAAGAAGGGGGGCAAGGATATACAGCTCGACTATGCCGATTTAAGAAAGGCTGTGTTGGTTCTCCGCGCTGTCAATCACAAGCTGCGCCAGCGCGTCATTGACCTTTTGGAGGAAAATGACACGATGACTGTCACTGACATTTACATTAAGTTGAGGTTAGAGCAATCCGTTGCATCTCAGCATCTGGCAATTTTGAGACGCGCAGGAGTGGTTGCTACAGAGCGCCAAGGAAAATTCATCTATTACTCACTGGATCGTGATCGTTTGAACCAAATTTCCAAACTCGTGGAAGAACTCGCTGGCTAAATTGTAAGTCCTTAAAAATCAATCTCTATCGTATTAAAAGCTTCTACACTACATTACTTCAAGTAAGTGACCACTTAACAAATAAAAAAAATATTTAATATTTATTTGTAAAATCGGATAATGTTCGCATCTTTGTCCCATTAAGGTCAACTACGAATCAAAATAAGAAGCCCCCGATGAGGAAAGCTAAGGTCATTTTCAATCCGGTCAAGCTCGATTATTCATGCGAGCTAATGCGAGCTCTGGCTCATCCACTCCGCCTAAAAATTCTGGAGTTTATCGACAAAAATGGTATGGTAAATGTCAATATGATATACCACTCCCTTGAAATCGAACAATCTGTAACCTCCCAGCATCTCAGTATACTGAGGCTTGCAGGAGTTATACAGACAGAAAAATTAGGCAAGTTTGTCCACTGTAAAATCAATTACAGTTGTGTAGAAAAGGCGCAGATCGCTGTAAGAAATTTTCTGAGTAAAAAAGAAAAAGCCTGAAGAATGAGTTTTATTACTTAATCATCTGACTTTTTACTTTAAAAGAAACATAAAAACCGGAAATCTCATCATTGATTTGATCTCCGGTTTTTGTCATTTAACCCCAATTTTTATGTTTAAACTTGAGGTGAAAGACTAATTGAGAATAATAATGAAGCTTTTAATGTAAGCAAGTGGTTTCACGAAGCGAAAATCTGGTGATTGATTTAAGTCGCTCTTGGTTAACGGAGCAGAACTTTGCCGGGATATGTCTTTCCTCTTCGTGGAGTAAACTGGTGACATTTCAATTGGTCAATAATGATATTACCTAACTCAGCTTCCTGGGCAAGTTTCAAAAAAAATTCTACTTTGCTGAATAATGCATATTGCTAAGCCTTGATTTTGAAGTCAACTTGGTACGATTTGTATTTTTAGGTAAATTTAGGTTTAATTCCTTCCTTTCTTTTGTATTATACTTGATCTACAAGCGATACTTAAGTAAAATCTATTCAGAGAACAATAGCGACTTTTCATTTGAAACGTGAAAAGCTGAATCGCTTCTAATGAAACTCTTCAACTGCCTGTATATTCTTATCAGATCCAAGGGCCTTTTCCTTTGAGCTACCCTGATAAAAGATCAAAAAAAGACAAATTCCACAGAAAATAGACGAGTCTGCCAGGTTAAACACAGGGCTAAAAAATTCAAACGGTTCACTTGGCCAAATAGGACTCCAATTCGGCAAGGTAAAATGAAACATTGGAAAATAGAACATATCCACTACTTTGCCCATCATAAAAGGGGCATATCCTCCTTCCTCAGGTAAAAAAGTAGCCAAGCCTCCATGATAAGGTGAATTTGAAAAGATTAATCCATAAAAAGCGCTATCGAGGATGTTTCCAATAGCACCTGCTAGAATCATAGAGAAAGCAATAATCAATCCGTTTCGCTCTTTCGCTTTGATGAGTTGCAATAATATATAAATGATGAAACCAACGGCGACGACCCGGAACGTACTCAGAGCAAGCTTGCCCCAAAATGCTCCCAGGCTAAGCCCAAATGCCATTCCTTCGTTCTCTACAAAGTGGATTCTGGCCCACTGCTGTCCGAACATGAGAAACTCCTCTCCCTGCTCCATATGTGTCTTAACCCAGATCTTTAAAACCTGATCCATAACTAAGATCGACAATACTACGATCAATGAAAGAAGTCCGAGTTTACGATTGTCCATTTTTAAGTTTTGCTTAATCTCTGATTAACGTTCCACCACAATACTACAGCAACCCAATATAAATAAAGATCAGTTGACAAAGTTTAATGGATTTTGTGGTGTCTTCCCTTTCCAAATTTCAAAGTGCATTTCAAAAGCTCCCTTCTCATTTGATCGAGCTTTACCAATTTTCATCCCTCTTGTAATCCATTCCTTTTGTCGGACTAAGACACTTTCCAACTGCGAATACACTGTATAAATTTCACCGACTCTTGTCAGCACCATGTACGTATCATTTGGCAAGCGAGCTATCTGAATAACCTCCGCATCATTACTCACTGATACAAAAGGATCATTCGTCTGCACGTCAATCCCATTATTATTGGTATAGATATTTGGAGCAGCTGCAGTTTTGCCAAATCGCGAAATTATTGTCCCTCCTGTAACCGGAAATTGCCATTCAGAAGAGTACCTATGTGACCCCGCTGAATTATTTGCCTCATTACTACTATTTGAACATATCGATTTCAAGACAATGGCTTCAAGTTTCTCTTGCTTCATTTTAAAACCTGCTAATTCCGCTTTTAGATCGGCTTCTTTGTTCACCATACTTCTCATTAGAATGCTGCTTTTATCCAAATCAGACGCGAGATTAAGTTTTTCGGCGCTCAGTTGAGAAACCATGTTTGCAACACTATCTCTTTTTTGCTGTAGTCTATCTTTGTTCGAAAAATAGGAATGCAGAGTAACTTTCAATTGCCTTAACTGTTGCCCCTTTATTTGTTCCCATTGATTTATCCAATACCATTTCAGAATTTTGTCACTCAATTCTTGATCCGCACCTGAAACAAGGGAGGTATTTCCTGCACAGATATGTTTCCACTTCATTCTCCAAATCGCGCTAAGTTGTACTTTCAGATGGTCTATTTTCTGAACATCCTTTTCATTGTTTTTCTCCAGATTAATGATTTCCGTTGAGATATGGGTATTTTGCTTATTGAGTTCAGAAATCAACTCTGTCCTGTAATCCAGTTGACTCCTAGACATCTGAATTGTTGAGAGTAAAGAAAGTTTCTCCTTTTGAGAATCAGATAAAAGCTGATTTATTTTTGTTATTGATTTTTTAATTTCGTCCAATCTCCCTTGAGGGAGCACTTCGGATAAAAAAGCTGAACATATCACAACCAGACTTCCGAATAAACAAACCATTCCCAACCAATGGATCCTCCTAATGCTCATTTAATTTGATTTGTAATGGGAAGGAATATCAAACTTCATATTGGTTATACGATCAAATGACCAGTAATCAAAAACAAACAAGATACTCATTTTTCCCTCTTCGGGATCTTGGATAACCAAACTACATTTCTTTTGGAGCACTTTTGAATTTTCCATTTGTTTTTCAATGACTTTCCAGGTAGCAGATCTGCCTTGTTGTAAATAATTAAATTGCAAAGGAAAATAATCTTGCTTATCCACTTGAACCATGGTTTGAAACAACTCAGAAACGCCTTCAAGTTTTACACTCAAATCATTTTCACTGACAAAATACTTTAAATATTCGGATAAATAGCATCCGGAGGTCAATAAATCTTGAATTAAATAATGATCAAATGGGACATGAAACTTCTCTTGGTAATCGCTGGTAGAAAATCTCTGTACTTCTTGATTTATCCTATCTAGTAAAATTGCCGAATCAGGTGTGATCTTTGCCCTAAATACTTCAAAACCCAACTTCCTCACAGAGATAATCATCATTGAATCCTGTTTACATTGAATGATAAATGAAGCAGATTGATCTCCAATGCGAGTGGTTCCCTGTAACTCACCTTTTGTAGTAAAATAACCAAAATCATTTCGCGATTGTAATTTCTCGATAATGGCGTCCAGGCCTTTGATTTCCTTCTTCTCTACAGTAGATGGATTATTCATTTTTCGAGAACTTCCACAACCCATGAAAAAGATGGATAAAACCACCATGCCAAAAATGAATCTGCTTACTTTCAATTTTCTAGTTTTTTCAAATATGATTCAATTTTCATTTTATCTTCAGCATATGGCAACATGGATTTTAGCAAAAGAACTGCTTCAGATTTTTTTCCTGATGTACTTAAGATTCTCGATCTCAAAATAGTTTGATCGATGTTTAATTCGATACCAGATTGCACAATTCTGTCCATACTTTTACTTGCATTCAAAATGTCTCCCTTGCAAAAACTGGTATTCGATTGGCTGAATAATCTGTACTCCAAAGGCAATTTATCATCAGCCCAGGCTTCTGAAAGCTTTTGTCCCAGATCATTCTGTTGTTTGACTTCACAATTTTCAGCTAAAGAATATTCAATTATCTGAGCTGATGATAAATTGTTGATTTCGATACTTTGTATCAAAGCTTTAGCTTCATCATTTTTATTCTTTGCCATTAAAAGACGATATTGCAATATCTTAGAATCAATAACTTTGCTTGTATTGGAACCAATCATTGGCATTAATCTTTTAATTTCGTCATCTGCTTCTTCATATTTCCGGAGTTCAATCAGTGCCCTTGCAAGCGCAAAATACAAATAACTTTGATTTGGAAAATAATTTAAGGCGATGTTTAAATATTTTTCAAGAGAGATCCACCTATTGCTTTGTATCAAACTATAAATTCCATGTTCCCAAACAGAGTAAGGAACTTTTCCAAGTTCAATTGCTCTAATATACTGATTTGATGCTTCCCGGTATTCTTTCTTCAAAAACAATGCATCACCATACAAGGCTTGTAGTTTGAGATCATTTTTATTCTCATATGCCAATTGGTGTATTTCATTTTTTATCCGATTGGAGAAAGCTGTGTCTGTCAAAAAGTGTTCTGATTCCAGTACTGGTATCATTTTTTTTATTTTCTCATCGATAGTTATTGTCGGGTCATTTGAAAATTGCCCGAATTGAACTTCCGTCACCCCGGAGCCCATTGATTGTTTATTAAATCTCTTATTTGAAGGATCTATTTTCCGTAGTCGCTCCATATAAGCAAGAGCTTGTTCAGTATTGGAACTATTCTCATAAAACTGTATCATTTTTTCCAATAAATCGGTATTTTCCGGATATTTTATAAGTGCACCTTCCAGTGCTTCTTTGGCTTTTTTATCTTTTTTCAGAAGAGAATAAAGCTCGGCCTTCCTTATGGCAATCAAAGGATTTAATCCAAATTCAGCTTGTGCCGATTCCATTATTCCGAGAGCTTCTTCGGGTTTTTCTGCTTGCAAAAACCTGAGTGCAGCATTGTCGTACATGGTATAATTATCCGGTTCCAGGCGGCTTAAAGCTGCATAAGCTTCTGCTGCGGATTGGTTGCGTCCGTATTCATCCATCAGATTAGCTTGATACACCCAGAACCATTTATTTGATTGTGCCAGCCTTGTACATTCTGTTATTGCCTTAATAGCATCTTCATGTCTGCCTGATTTGCGATAGAGTCGAGCCAGATAAAATAGTGCCGTAGACCTCGAATCCTGGCTTTCTGCTAATTTTTCAAAAAGTTCTGCCGCCTTAGGTAAGTTGCCTATGGCTTCTTGTTTTATGGCTTCAATAAACTCGCTTTCTCTAGGTAAATTGAGCTGAGATAAATCCTGCTGTGCTCCCGCATGAAGAGCTAAAAACATCAAGAAGAATAGTAAAATATAGTATTTCAAAGAATTTAAATTATTTTGCAAAATTGAACGCTTTTTTTGAATCAAAAATTTCATTTTTATTCGACCTCTGTCACTTTGAGCATGTTCGTGCGGAGTTTTTTGTGTAGTGGCATGCTACCTGTATTGACGACCATATCTCCTGCTTTAACTTTGCCGTCGGCTTTTAGGATTTCTATAAGGTCTTCTATGGTCTCGTCAGTGGAAGTATTTCTATCATAGTAATAACACCTAACTCCCCATACTAAATTAAGTGTACCCAGCATGTGGTGAGCAGGTGAAAATATATAAATGGGGCAGTTGGGTCGATAGCAAGAAGTCTTAAATGCTGTATATCCTGAAACCGTAAGGCCAACAATGGCTTTGGCACCAATTTCTTCTGCTGTACGTGCCGCATTAAAACAAACCACGTCGCTGTAGAAAGTCGATGATTTTTCCGAAGGTATAGGTTTGCGAAATTGATTCGGATAAAATTTCTCTGCTTCGAGAATGATCCTATTCATTGCTTCCACCACAATATCTGGATGCTTGCCCACGGAAGTTTCTCCACTGAGCATTACTGCATCAGCACCATCAAGTACCGCATTTGCCACATCAGTAACTTCTGCTCTTGTTGGACTCGGATTGACAATCATGGAATCCATCATCTGTGTGGCCACGATGACAGGTCTTGATCTTTGGATGCACTTGTTGATGATCATTTTCTGTATCATGGGAAGTTTTTCAAGCGGCATTTCCACCCCGAGATCTCCTCGTGCTACCATAATACCATTGCTTGCTTTGATAATATGATCTATATTGTGAACGGCTTCCGGTTTCTCGATTTTCGAAATCACTTTTGCAGGGTGACCAGCATTTTCGATACGAGCGATCAGATCCTCCACATCTGAGGCTTTCCTGACAAAAGAGAGAGCTATCCAATTTACCGGCTGTGTCAAAATGAAATCAAGATCATTTAGATCTTTCTCCGTAAGGCTTGGCAAGGAAACCGCTGTATCCGGCAAATTTACACCTTTGTTCGACGAAAGAATTCCACCAAAGAGTACTTTCAGGCGGACTGTATCTACTTTGTTGGTTTCCAATACTTCAAATACAAGCTTACCATCGTCTACGAGTATTTTTTCTCCAGGACGAACATCCCGGGCAAAATAATCATAGCTCATATAAATCTGTTCTTTAGTCCCAATACATTCCTGGTCTTTAAAGGTGAGGATGTCCCCTGGATTCAGTTCCAGCGCATTATTTTCGACCTTCCCGATACGAAGCTTTGGACCTTGCAAATCCGCCAAAATACCGACATGAGCGTCAAATTCCCCATTGATTCGCACAATATGGTCTATTACGGATTTGTGATCATCGTGCGTTCCATGAGAGAAATTAAGTCTGAAGATAGAGACACCGCTCCTGACGAGATCAAGGAGTTTTTCATAGGTATTGCAAGCAGGGCCTACAGTCGCGACAATTTTAGTATTTCGATTTAACATAAAAATCTTTGATTAAATGGAACAATTATGGGTATGGATAATGTTTTACCGCAAAACAAAATAAAAAAACGCAATTTCTTTGGTATTCCCTAAGTGAATCCCTTAATTTGCGCAATGGTTTAATACAAATCATTTTAAAAATGTCAACAATAGCAGAAAAAGTCAAGCAAATCATTGTCGAAAAACTCGGAGTAGATGAGTCAGAAGTCACCAATGAGGCTAGTTTTGTAAACGACCTCGGTGCGGATTCTCTAGACACTGTCGAACTAATTATGGAATTTGAAAAAGCATTTGATACATCTATACCGGATGATCAGGCAGAAAAGATCCAGACAGTAGGTCAAGCTGTGAGCTATTTGGAAGCAAATTGCAAATAATCCGAAAAAAATAACTGATCCGGCGCATTTTCTCAGTAGATTGTGCCGGTTCTTATTTTTATCCTACAAATCTTTATGCGGCGAGTCGTCATAACAGGAATCGGTGTTTTATCTCCAATTGGAAATGGTCAAAAAGCATATCTGGATGGCCTTCAATCAGGCGTCAGTGGTGCAGGGCCAATTACTCGTTTTGATGCGAGTTTGTTCAAGACTAAATTTGCCTGTGAACTAAAAAATTTCTCAGCTGAAGAAGTTTTAGACAAAAAAGAGGCCCGTAAGCTTGACCCATTTGCCCAATATGCATTGGTTGTCGCTGAAGAGGCGATGAAGAACAGTGAGATTCAGTTAGATCAGGTCGATCGAACGCGATTTGGAGTCATTTGGGGTAGTGGTATAGGTGGGTTTTATACTTTGGAAACGGATATTTCTGAAGCGGCACTTCATACAGGACCTCCCAGATACAGCCCTTTTTTGATACCAAAATTAATTTCTGATATTGCACCAGGCCATATTTCAATTAAATACGGCTTGATGGGTATCAACTATGGTACTGTTTCTGCCTGTGCATCTTCGTCTCATGCCATTTCCAATGCTTTTGATTACATCAGACATGGCAAAGCCGACCTCATGATGACGGGTGGATCTGAAGCCGCAATTACAAAAGCTGGTGTAGGTGGATTTTCATCTATGAAAGCATTGTCAGAAAGAAATGATGACCCGAAGACAGCGTCTCGTCCTTATGATAAAGACAGAGATGGATTTGTCCTGGGAGAAGGAGCAGGTGCTATGATCCTTGAAGAATATGAACATGCGGTCAAACGTGGAGCAAAGATATATGCCGAACTCATTGGAACAGGGCTTACGGCTGATGCTTATCACATTACCGCTCCGCATCCTGAGGGTCTTGGTGCTAGGGCAGCCATGGAGCATGCACTCAAAGAAGCACAGCTCAAGCCATCTGATATTGATTACATTAATACGCATGGGACCTCAACACCACTTGGCGATATCGCTGAAGTAAAAGCTATCCAACAAGTCTTTGGGGAACATACCTACAAACTCAATATTTCCAGCACAAAATCAATGACTGGTCATTTACTCGGTGCTGCCGGTGTGATAGAATGCATTGCCGGAATTCTTGCCATTCAACACGATTTTATTCCTCCTACCATAAATCACTTTACTGATGATCCAGAACTGGATCCTAAAATTAATTTTACCTTCAATCAAGCGCAATCGAGGAAAATAAATATTTTCCTGAGTAACACTTTTGGCTTTGGGGGTCATAACAGTAGCGTGATTTTCAAAAGATGTTAGGATATATTCTCAAGTATTATAAAAAAACTTCTCACAGGTATTTTTCTAAGGATAAATACTTTGTGGAAAGACTGAAGGAGTTAATTGGATTTACTCCCAGCAATATAGCAATTTTTAAAACTGCTTTCCATCATAAGTCTACTTTCAATAACAATCCTCAAACATCCAAAGGGATTTATCAATCTAATGAAAGGTTAGAATACCTCGGGGATGCATTGTTAAGCTTTGTCGTAGGGGAATATTTATTTATGAAATACCCACATGCTGATGAAGGTTTTCTAACTAAAATGAGATCCAAGATCGTAAAGCGAAAAACTTTGAATTATATCGCTGAGCAAATGGGCCTGGATCACTTGATGCTTGAATTCAACCAAGCACCGATATCTCAATCTATGCTTGGAAATGCACTTGAAGCTTTGGTCGGCAGCATATTTTTGGAACAAGGTTTTGAATTCACAAGACAATACATATTACAAAACATCCTTAGAAAGTTTGTCAACGTGGATGAATTGGAATCCACAGATGACAATTTTAAAAGCCAATTGTTGGAATGGTGCCAAAAACATACTAAAGAAATCGATTTTAAGGTATTGGAAAAATTCAAAACCGATAAACGTGATCGATTTAAAATTGCAGTTATTCTGGATGGAAAAGAAATCTGCTCCGCAGAGGATTTCAATAAAAAAAGCGCAGAACAAATGGCTGCTGGTCTGGCAATGAAAGAATTGGGAATTCAAGCAACTTCATCAGGTTGTTTATAAGCAAGCTTATTGTAAAGTGCAAATTTTGGACTATTTCAAATGTTAGTTACACATTTAGTTTCCAAAAAATATCATATTTATTGTGGCGAAAACAAATTCATGTATAGACTTATTTTCTTCATTTACAATTTATACAAATTATGCGCTTAATATTTTACATTATTTTTTCTCTATTGTTATATGATTTCGGGCTCAGTCAACAAGCTTATACTTCATCACAATATGCTGTCAGAGCTGAATATGATATCCCTTATCAAACTGCTGTAGATTATGCAGGAAATACTATCAATCTCAAATTAGATTTGTACAAACCGGTTGGAGACAATAATTGTAAGCGGCCTATCATCGTTTTTACGCATGGAGGATCTTGGATTGGCGGTGATCGCAAACAAGCTTCATTTATCAATGTAGCACGTGGTATGGCTGCAAGAGGCTGGCTTGTTGCTTCAATCCAATATCGACTCGGTACACACAAACGCAGTAACTATACACCATATGTATTATGTCCGGTTGAATATGGATGCGTGTATAACTATGATACTGCAGAAGTATTCCGGGCGAATTACAGAGGAATGCAGGATATGAAAGCCGCTTTAAGATTTGTCAAAGCCAGGTCTGATATTGACAGCAGTGACCAGAATGTCACATTTATTGCAGGCGAAAGTGCAGGTGCATTTGTGGCTTATTGGGCAGCTTATTTGAATGATGAATTCGAAAAACCTGCAATGTGCAATGGCATACAATCCGTAAACCCGGCAGATGCTGATCTCAAACTCTGCCAACCCTCTACTATCAGTTTGCTGCGACCTGATCTGGGCAGCATCAGAGGAGAAATAAAATCTACTGATCATACGGATGAATCAGTACTTGGTGTTGCAATAATGATCGGAGGACAACTTGGCCATTTAGACATCAAAGCAGGCGATCCTGCACTCTACGTCTATCATAATACGAACGATGCGATAGCTGATATTCAGGAAAAACCATTACTTAGTCCATTATTTCAAAATTGTTTTAACCCATTTAACTTGTGTCAACCTATGGATAATATGCCATGGGCAAAAGGTGGAAGAGCGGTTCTTAAATACCTGAACTCGCTTACCGGCCATCCAATTTTATTTGATGATACACAAGATACAGGCAATAATTATTGTGATACGAATTTGCCTGGACATGCTATTTATCTTCAAGATGTGCGAGCTCAAAAAATTGCCAATTTTTTTGCACCAATTATTGAATCAAAAGGGAATATTCCTTCTTCTACTTGTAATACTACAGGGAATTTGAGCCCTGATTTGCAAAATAACATACAGTTTTATATCAGTCATTCTAAAATCAATTGGTCCTACGACTTGGATATTAAAAATATTGAAATCTATGATTTGACCGGAAGATTGATAATGGACAATTCTGTAAAAAACTCTTCGCATGAAGTAGATTTAAAAGATAAGATAACTCCAGGATTGTATATTGTAAAAGCATACACAAGCTTAAAAAATCTACATTCTCAAAAGATATACATCAAATAATTTTTCATACATTTTTCCAATGATTTTATGCAAGCCTTTGATCAAATTCAACAATCTTATAATTCCTACTATAATTATCTTAAATACGAAATACTTAATCCATCTTGGCACAATTATTTTTATATTTTAATTTTATTTTCCATTTTGGTTTATGGTCTTGAATTAGCTTTTCCTTGGAGGAAAAATCAGCCAAGAATTAGGAAAGATTTTTGGTTAGACATATTTTATATGTTTTTTAATTTTTTTATCTTTTCATTAATATTTTATGCTGCATTCTCTGATTTTTTTGTTAACTTGTTTAACAATTTCTTGGGACTATTTGGTATAAAAAATATTGTAGCTGTGGAAATAGGTTCTTGGCCGACTTGGTTACAATTATTATTAATGTTCATCTTAAGAGATTTTATTCAGTGGAATGTTCATCGACTATTACACAAAAGTACCACTTTATGGGAATTTCACAAGGTGCATCATTCTGTTCAACAGATGGGATTTGCAGCTCATCTCCGCTTTCACTTTGGAGAAACTATTCTATACAGAAGTATTGAATACATTCCACTGGCAATGATTGGTTTTGGCCTGGATGATTTTTTTATTGTACACATCATAGCATTACTGATCGGGCATCTGAATCATGCCAATATATATTTACCACTAGGACCATTAAAATATATTTTTAATTCCCCTCAAATGCACATTTGGCATCATGCAGAGCATTTACCTAAAGGCTCCTATGGTGTCAACTATGGATTGAGTTTGAGTATCTGGGATTATATATTTGGGACAGTGTACTGGCCAGATAATGGACGAGACGAAGTCCTTGGTTTTGAAAAAATAAATTTATATCCTAAAGGATTTCTGGGACAGATTGCAGATCCTTTCAAAAGAATATTTCGATAGAAATCGGCAAGTTATAGTTGATTCATTAATTGCAATCAGGAGGTAAATCTTCTTGAATAACTAAATTGATTTTCTCCCCCATTTTTATCAGCTCTCCTGAACCGGCTGCAGGCGATTGATTGATGATGTAATAATTATCATCCGAAAATTCCTCTTCATTTTCGAGTTTGATTTTACCAACTTCCAGTTTTGATGCTGCCAGCAAAAACTTAGCTTCTGCAAGAGTCATACATCTCAATGATGGGATTTCTATCTCTCCACCAGCCGTCGTTGAAACTATAAAACCCAGAGTGTCCCCTCTATACAATTTGATATCTTCCCGCTTAGATTTAGCATCTGCCAGAAGTGTACCTTTATAGTAGATCTCCAAAATATGACCGGGAGGCCCTGGATCGTACTTATACCCCAAGACACCACAGCGCAATTCATACAAATTGTATAACTCAATCTGCATGTGTTCCAATTTCTTACCGTACATGACCGGAAGGTGCTCTGACAATACAATATCAGGCATGTATCGTGTGACTGTAACATAAATTTTTCTACCCCTTTTTACCTTTGATCCAGGAACCGGCACTTGAGAAAGTACGTGTCCTCCGGGCTTTCCCGATAAATAAATTGAATCTGTAACGATAAATTCAAAATCTTTTGATTTAGCTTTTTTCTCTGCCACTTTAATTTTTGCTCCAATGAAATTTGGAAGAACTATTTTTTGTCCATGATTGGTATAAAAACTCAATACCAAACTGCTCAATGCCCAGAGGATAAGAAAAAATAGAAATAACCTCACCAAGGTGTGGAGGAATAATGAACTTTTGAGGAAACCTCCTATCTCCATAAGTCGAAATTTTTCACTTTGATTTGTCATGTGTACCAAATTCTAAAATCTGATCAATAAATTCATATGGTGTATATCCATTTACCGCACATTGATGGAATATACAGGTGGCGGGTGTCATACCCGGTAATGAGTTGACTTCTATAATAATAGTTTCTACATTATTGTCATCATATATTCTCACGAAAGCATCAATTCTAGCATATCCGGTAACATCTAGTGTAATTGCGGCTTTAAGTAAAGCAGCTTTTACTTTGGCAGAAATTATCTCGTACTCGGATTTATTTTTGCCAAATCGCGGAGGAGTAATATTCTGACCTTCACCAGCGAGAAATTTTTCTTCCAAGCTCAAAACCTCCCCGCTAGTAAGTGTTTCAGATGCTTCAAATATTTCATATCTGATTTTATTATCCACAATATGTGTCAATAAGCCTCCTGTAATTTCTAGAAACTGTTTTGCATTATTAGAAGTGATCATTTCTTCAATTAATACCTCGGATTTTTGAGGAAATTCCTCATTGGCACCCAGTTGTAAGTTATTACGCAACTCATCAGTAAGATGTGCATTAGCTCGGAACAGAGCTTCCAAATAAGAGTTCAGATGATCACGATTTTTAATTTTTACAACGGCACTGCTACAACCATCATCGACAGGTTTTGCAATGAACGGATAATGGAATTCGGACTCAATCCCAGAAATAAAACTTTCCTGTTGATTATTATAATCTTTCGCAGTCAACAATAGTTGTTCCGCCACAATAAATCCTTCAGATTTAAGTGTTTGCAGTGTATTGTATTTATGTATCGTAAGTGCAGCAGACTGAGGATTGCTGCCGTTGTATGGCAACGAAATTTCTTCCAGCCTTTTTTGTATATTTCCATCTTCTCCAGGTCTTCCGTGCAGCGCTATAAAAACAATATCCGCTTCCTTTTTTAAATCCTCAAAACTCAACAACTGCGGTTCATAGTGATAACTTGCAGAACTATATTTTGCTGTAATGGATTGAGCTTCGTGCCGCAAATTTTTCAAATATGGATGAATATGAAAATGCTCAATCTTTTCTTTGATATCATCTGCATTGTCCTTCAACATAAAGTTGATTGGAATTTTGTACAATTGATATGATGATGCATCTCCTGTTAAGAATACTGGAAATGGATGGTATTTTTCTGAACTCGCAAGTTTTTCATAAATATTTCTGCCACTTTCTACAGAAATATGCCTTTCATAAGAATATCCTCCCAATATTACTGCTACTTTCTTCTTCTGTTTGTCTTCAATTGCCTGATTATGGAGATTCTCATCTAGACGTCGAAGGAGATTCTCAAACTGTGAAATCTGGAGTTGCGTATGTATTCTTTCCTGCAAGGAAATTCTGATAATATAACTGAGAAATTGCGATGGATTTAATCCAATCTCTGCAGCTTGATGGAAAAAGAAAGACGAAGGCATCATACCTGAGGTCGTATTGGGATCGTTGAGATAAATCAATCCATCTTCACCAAGGAATCCATCAATTCTGGCATAAGTGTGGAACTCAAAGTAGTTAAAAAGTCGAACACATTCCTTTCTGATATCATCCAAAACTGAATCCTTCACTTCTATGGGAGTTTGTTTGCGCGACAATCCGGGTAAATATTTTGATCTGTAGTCATACATCTCAGTACGCTTGATGATTTCAGTTGGCGGAAGTGCAAATGCGGAACCATCTTCCATCCTGATGACTATGCAAGAAAATTCACGACCTTTAATAAATGATTCAACTATGATTTTATTCTCAGAGTAAATTCCTTCTAACAGTAATTCCTTCTCATTTGTATTTAGAATAGTTTGTAATAATTCCTCCGGATGATGCAATTCTATTCCATTACTTTTCATAGGCAAGCCAATACCATCACGAAGATCACATAGTGACCTCAAAAGATTAATCTGATCTTCAGCGTTCAATGACCGAAAAGTCGCTACATCTAATCTTTGAATAAAAAAGGCAGTCTCAACAGCTTTTTTAAAATCAGATTGTAGCGCATCCGCAGATAAAACAGTGACCCCTATTGAGGATCCCTGATGCGCTGGTCTAATTACACAAGGAAAGCCAATCTTCTTTTCTACTTGGTTGTACAATTCAGAAAAGTTACGCATGTCAAGAATTTCGCGTCCCCAGACGTACATTTTTGGAGATGCAAATTGGGCTTGTTCCATGAGTTTCTTCTGGAAGCTTTTATCCATTCCAATGGCTGATGGCAGTACTCCGCTACCTGAATACGGAATCAACAAAGAATCTAAAATACTCTGCACTTGTCCATCTTCACCAAACTGACCGTGCAAGCATAGAAAAATAAAATCTACTGTCTCTTTTAAATCAGTCCATCGAATTTTTTTTCCGATGCATTTGATCATCTGATCTTCTTCTTCATGCGAAATGGAGTGAAGACTTTCCACGTAAATTTGAAATCCATTGGGAGAAGGAGGTAAATAAGATACAGGAGGATAAAAATCTCGTATCGTGCCTTTGTACACATAATGCCAATCCAGGACTATCAGATTTCCTCTGCTATCTAAAAAAAGTGGAATAACTTCGAACAGATCTTTATTCAGATTGTCATAAACTGTCCGTCCACCTGCAAAAGAAATCTCTCTCTCTCTTGATGGACCGCCAAATAATACTCCAACCTTTAATTTATCCTTCATGCATTAGGTATAATTTTTGATTTGTTCGAATTCTAATCTCTTTTAACGGATGGCCACCGAAGATCATTTTCTGAAATGGACCAGGTTTTTTGTACCACACCTTTTCTGTCCACGAATTCAACTTTCATAAATCTTTCTTTCCGTTTGCCGGTAAATGAAAACCTTCCATAATTGTAATCTTCGAGTAATGTTTCCGAAACCCGATCAGGATTATTGAACTCTTTTGTGCCGGTCACTTTCCCGATTCCTGAAGTCAGCGGGGACACTGTGATATCGTACAAGGTGTAGAGGCTGTCTCTTTTCATTTGAATGATTTCAGAGTGATGTCTGTCACCAGTCAGAAAAACTACTCCATTGATTTTTTGGGTAGATAAAAAAGTTAACAGTTCGTTGAACTCAGCAGGATAATATTTCATGCAATCATTCCAGCTCATTTGATTGAGAATCTGAGAACCAGTCGCTATGATTTTGAAGGTTGCATAACTTTCAACAAGCGCATTTTTCAACCAATCCATTTGCATTTTACCAAACATTCTTTTCTCCGGGTTTGGCAAATTATCAATTTTTGCATTTAGATAATCGGCAGATCTCCAGGTGCGATTGTCCAATAAAAAAATATCTACATCACTATAACTCAATTTTGTAAAAATTCCTTTACCATCAAAACCATAAGAAGGATTTGCAAAATAATTTTTAAATACTTCCCTTGACGATTCTTTAAAAATATAAGACGAACCTTGATTATTCGGTCCAAAATCATGATCATCCCAAATGCCATAATGACTGTATGATTTATACAGATCCTGCATATATGGCAACGCTCTGTCGTGTGAAGCTCTATACCATAATCCCCATTCACTTCCGTAATCCACTTCTCTGGTGTACCAGGCATCACCTAACCACACCATAAATCTTGCAGGCTCTTTGGTTAAGCTGAGAAAGATAAGTGAATCCGCACCATAAGTTTCATTTGGTCTATCATAAATGGGCTCGTTAAAGTATGAACAACTTCCCGTGACAAATGAAAAATCCGGTGCGGGTTTTCTATACTGCCAGAGATCATTGGTTATAAATTTTCCTCCGTACTTTTTGTCCAACATTTTTTTACCTGAAAATAATTGATATTCATATTCAGTATTAAAATCAAGTCCGGTAAGATCAAATACCTGAGTTTGAAATTCAAACCTTTGGGTCACAGTTTTGAAAGCAGTTTTTTGCTGTTGTGGATGTCTGGCATCCCAAAATTTCAAATCAACAGTGGAGCCGGCATCTACCTGAACCCAAATTTTCGCCGTCCGTAACTCAATATGGCCCAACATGGGTCCGCTCACTACCTGAGCAAAAGAAAGATGAAATTCAAGAATGAGTACAAAACTAATGCAAACACTAATTATCTTTAACATCCGTTTATTATCGAATAATGAATCCATAAAGATAGATGAGATTTATGAATTGTCGGACTTTGGGGCAATGTTGAATCAACATCTCAACCATATATTCTAAATTTTTGTCAATTTTAATACATATATTATGAAATTATATATTTATACGATATTTTGTTTTTTGGTACTTGCTAACACTCTTTCCGCTCAAGACAATTCTCTGATCCAAATATCCGGAATGGTAGTTTCTGAACATAAGGCTGAACCTGTAGGACTTCCTTATGCAGAGGTTTATATCAAAGGTACAAACAGAGGAGGCTGGGCTGACCAAAATGGATTTTTCAGTATTGCAGTACAAAAATTAGATACTTTAGTGTTCAGATATATCGGTTTCAAGTCAGCTGAATATGTCGTGCCGGATAGTTTGTATACAGATCGATATACGATCTTCCAGATTTTAACCAGAGATGAAATATTGCTGCCACAAACTGTGGTTTATCCTTGGCCAAGTAAAGAACATTTACGTCAGGAGTTCCTGGCAATGGATGTCACCGATAAAATGCAAGACGCTGTGCAAAAAAACCTGGCTGAACAAACGATTAAGAAACTGATAGAAATAACCCCAGCGGACGCACAAGCAAGTACAAGTTTATATTTGCAACAACAAGCAAGCGCATACTATTATAAAGGGCAGTTTAAGCCTATGAATATTCTCAGTCCGATCGCCTGGATCCAGTTTTTTGAAGCTTGGAAAAGGGGTGATTTCAAACGCAAAAAACAGTAACAGCCCACATCGATTGATCTTTCTGCTCATCAATACCAAATATTTCTTATTGAGTTGATTACCTTTGTAAGCTATGAAAGTGACAGAATATTTTGAAAAAAATAAAGGCAAAACAACAGTTTCTTTTGAGGTGTTACCACCACTTAAAGGAGGAGGGATAAATTCTTTATTCGATATATTGGATCCTCTTATGGAATTTAAACCCCCTTTTATTGACGTCACGTATCACCGTGAAGAGTTTATATACAACCAACACCCTTCAGGATATTACCAAAAAGTGGCAATCCGAAAGCGTCCCGGCACAGTTGGGATATGCGCCGCCATCATGAATAGATACAAAGTAGAAGCCGTACCGCACCTGATTTGTGGTGGTTTTACCAAAGAGGATACAGAAAATGCATTGATTGAGTTAAATTTTTTAAATATTCAAAACGTTTTGGCTCTACGTGGCGATGCGAGAAAGTTTGATGACAAATTTATGCCTGAACCAGATGGCAACGAATATGCTTTGGATCTCGTTCACCAAATTGCAAAAATGAATCAGGGAAGCTATCTCGATATCAATATTGAAAAAGCACAACCAATGGATTTTTGCATAGGTGTAGCTGGTTATCCGGAAAAACACTTTGAGTCTCCAAGTTTCAAAATGGACCTGAAGTACCTGAAAAAGAAAATAGATGCCGGAGCAGATTACATTGTTACTCAGATGTTTTTTGACAATAAAAAATTTTTTCGCTTTGTAGATGCTTGTCGAAAAGAAGGTATCCACGTACCCATCATCCCGGGGATCAAACCCATTACAAAAAAGTACCAGCTTAACTCAATTCCTCGAAACTTCTATATTGAAATTCCAGATGACTTAGTCAGACAAATTCAAAAAGCAAAAACTGAACAAGCCATCACGGAAATCGGTACAGAATGGTGTATCGCACAATCCAGAGAATTAAAAACTGCCGGTGTTCCTTGCATTCATTACTACACTATGAGCGATGGCGATGTCATCAAAAAATTAGCTGCAAGCGTGATTTAATCTTTTTTAGGAAAAAGCCAGACCGAAAGATTTTTGTCGATATATTCGACAATTATTGTATATTTGTAAAAAAAAGTATGCATTTTGCAGCAAATATTCAATTTTTAAGGAAGAAAAATGGTTTTTCACAGCAGGAAGTAGCCGAAAAACTTGGCGTATCTAGAACTACTCTTGGTGATTATGAGCGAGCCCATACAGAACCGGATTTGCGTTTGCTTCATAAAATTGCCGTCATGTATGGAGTACCAATTGATGATTTATTGAACTCAAAGTTGTTCACCGGTGATTTGGATGCTTTTCATTATAAAGGTATGAAAATACTAAGTCTGACGACAGATAAGGAAGGAATCAATAACATAGAATGTGTTCAATCCAAAGCCTATGCAGGGTATTTATCACAATTTCAAGAACCGGAATTTATCAAAGATCTGCCCAAAATATCTATACCTCAGTTGAAACAAGGAAAATACCGAGCTTTTGAAATTTCAGGTGAATCAATGCTTCCTATGGCTCCCGGATCCATCGTTATTTGTTCTTATGTCGAACAATTAGACGACTTACAAAACAATGAATGTTATGTTGTAGTATCTAAAAATGATGGTATTGTTTATAAAAGACTTCAAAAATCAAACCGCATCAATGAATATATCCTCCAATCAGACAATCCTACATATGAAAACTACATACTTTCGGCAACAGACATCTCTGAAATTTGGCATTATAAAGCACATGTGAGTTTTCAAGATCCGATGAAACTACCACAAACTGATATCTCCATGAAATTGGCAGATCTGCAATCCCAATTATCAAGAATTCAAAAATCAGTGGAAAATAAATAATAGAATTTAATTTTGATTCACTAAATAAAAAGTTGCTGTAAAACCTTACTGAATTAATTATAACATCCATTACAGTGAATAGAATACAGCCGAGTGAGAGTCAAATCAGGAAGGAAGCCAATAAAAAATATTTAAAGTTCCATCGGACTTTAACTCAGATTTTATTTTGAGATTTGTCGTGCGAGTCAAATAAGTTTGGTTTTCAGATAATTTGACTGGTGGTAATAATAATACAAAGTAAAATTTGTATCCAATCGAGCAAGCATTGAACATCGAATGTAGAGCCTTTTGCTCTCTACAATGCTTTATACGAAATCATTCAGATATTGATACCTTTATTTTATATTGAATAATGAATATCAAACAAGGTCGGTTAGCGGTTCGTCACTTCTCAGCCTGCATTAACTGAGCTTCTGCTAGAATTTTATCCCCACTTATAATTAAAACTTTTAAGGATTTTGCCGCAGAGGACAAAACGATTTTCCTATGTAATTTTCCAGAGAAATCTTGAATTTTATCTGTGTATTGCTGGTTACCATTTTGATCAAGAATCAGGATAGAAATTGGACCCGGTTCTGCAGTAAATTCCATATCCAGGGTTGCCTCATCTGGTTTATCAGATGATTTCATCATTGATATGGATAAATTGCTTGTTGACTCTTTCTTTATCTGTCTCGTGTTTTCTTCTTTCAACTCCTTTGGTTGGCCAACAATATTCATCTCAATGACAGTATCATCTCCATCATTTGCGCGGATAATTCTTTTTTCTACAACTTTTTTTTGACCTTCACAATTAGATTTCGAGCTCATTCCTTTACAGCATTTTGGTGCATTCATTTCCCTTGCTTGGATGTGAGCGGGCGCTTGCAATAATGATTTAGTTTTGTGACTTACACCATTTCTTAAGTATTGGATCTTCACCTTGTCGCCAACATTCTTTGTTGATAAGTAATCGATCAAGTCTGTCATTCCGGTAACTTTCACCTTGTCAACTTTCAATATGATATCCCCTTTTACCAATCCTGATTTGCCGGCAGCAGATCCATCTAGTACTTTTTCAATCAATGCACCATTATAACCACCAACATCCCTAATTTCAATCCCTAGTACCGCTTTATTCGTATGATCGACTTCATCATCACTAACTAAAAACTCCATCTCTTCTTGGTCTCCTGGACTCATGCCAGGAGCGAGAGTTTGAGCATCTGGCAATTCCATTATTATATGTTCCTTTCCATCAGAATCTATTATAATCTTCTTTTGGATATTGCCGGCAACAGGCGATTCAATTTGGAGCACAGAATCAATCAGTTTTTGGATATCATTATCGCTCAACTCTGAGTCCGCGTTTCTAATGATCTTTTTGATTACGATTTTCTTTTCTGTACCTTCATCCTTCTTAATCTCTTGAGCAAATGCACTTATAATAATTGCACAAATCAAGATCGGAATCAATGTGAGCTTTTTCATACAAAGAAATTTAATTGGTTGAGGAATTTATATTTTTTTCAATTTGACGGGTTTCGTCTGGCAAATCCTGATTCATCATGGTATTTGTAGTTTTGACCACGTTTATAGTTACCTTGGATTTATTGTTTGTATTACTGCGAATTATCTGCAAATCATAAACACCTTCAGCAGCTAAGGGTTCAGCTACATTCTGAATTACAATGACTTGGCTCGTATCATTCCGCGATTTAATTTCAGATACCTGAGTAATATTCATCCTACGTGAAACGTTTGGAATAGTCTTCGAGGTAGGAGTATCTTCATTATGGTTTTCTATTGGCTTAGAACTGATCAGAACTTCTCTTTTCGATATCGGAACAGTTTTTAATTTGGATATTTTACGTTTTTTCTTAATTGTTACTTTGCCCGTTGTTATTTTGTTTTCATTTACAGGGCAAGTATTATCAATATAAACAAAATCAGAAACTAAATATGTATCTTGATTTATCTGTTTAAAATTTGGCCTGAGCAAAATTAAAAATGAAATGAGTACTTGCAGAGTTAAAATCATGCCGAATACGCGAGAATATTTACTTTGGATCGGTTGATTTAAAATAGCAGCAATTCTGTTCATAAATACAACTCTGTCAGACAAAAAATGTACCCCCATTGCCTGAACTCCTTTTGAGTTGAATTCATGTAATCGCAGTAATAGCTTTGCATATTTTATTTTGGAATAGGGTTCATTCTCAACAAATCTATCTGCCGTATATTCACGTAGACTTCTGTATTCATTACACAATTTTAAGATTGCAGGGTTGAAAAAGAAAAGGATTTCTATCCATTGGATCATTAAATTTGTCCAATGGTCATCATCCAACAAGTGCATAAGTTCATGTGAAAGCACATATTCTGCTTCTTCAACACTTAAGGAATTCATCCAGGCAGTTGGAATCACTATGATTGGTCTCCAAAGTCCTGTCACAAAGGCTGATCTTATACCTGAACATTGATACAATTTTACTTTTTCTAACTTATATCTTGTGCACAGTTTATCCATTGCCATCTTCCAATGAGGCTCTGCTAATTTGGAATGAATTAAGATTTCATTTAAATTATTCTTTGCATTAATCCATCGATAGAACAAAAAGCTCACACCGCAAAACCAAAAGCCCAAAAATAAAGCATCAAACCAATAATTGTATTCAGCACTATTGTTAAACTGAATCATAGGAGCGCTATTCAGGATCTCCACAAACGTTTTGATTTCCAATTTGTATGAATTTATCCATACATAGCTCAATAAAATAAAAAATACGGCAAATGCTACTTGGTACAGCGTCTTTAAAACGGCTGCCTTTGGGGTTGAAATTGTTTTAAATGCGAAGAGCAATAAATAAATTAAGGCGCCAATCCATAGAGAATGCAACATTGTCGAGACAAATGCATGCTGGATCAAAAAAATTGTAGCCATGAGGTATTAGGATGGATTAGATTTTTCTAGTTTCTCTATCATCAATTTTATTTCCTTCAGTTCGTTCGGTGTCGCTTGGTAGTTTCCCAGCGTCTGTAGAACCAATTCCATTGCCGCACCTCCAAAAACCTGATCTACAATGCTGTCTACCATTGTCATTTTTATTTGATCATCTTGTACCAATGGCTTGTAAATATGTAGTTTTCCCTGTGCCACCCTTGAACACAAACCTTTCTCATGCATGATTTGCATGAGTTTCAGTGCTGTGGTATATTTTATATCCTTACGCAGAGCAAGCTGTTCGAATACTTCTCTGACCGTTGCCGAACCATTTTTCCACAAAATCTGCAGAATCTCCAGCTCTGCATCAGTGGGGAAATACTCGAATTTGTTATGATCTGTCAACATACTAGCAAATCTATAACAAAATTTTCATCTACGAACATATTCGTAATAAAAAATTTGCTTTCGATGTTCCTTACAGCTAGCTAAGCGTACTGCTCCAACAGTTGGACAAGTTGACCTTTAGTCAGCATACCGCTTTCTTTCCAGAGTATTTTACCTTTTTTTGCAATCATCAGAGTAGGTACACTTCTGATCTGGTATTGTCCGGCTAAAGTTTGATTCTTATCTACGTCTATTTTAACAATTTGGACTTTTTCTCCCAGAGTATTTTTTACATCTTTCAAAACCGGAGCCAGCATTTTACAAGGACCACACCACTCGGCAAAAAAATCAATCAGCACCGGTTTTTCGGACTGAATTATTTCCTGAAATGTCATTTCCAAAATTTTTTTTAAATAAAATCCTTGTCATTGAAGTAGTTTCAATAACAGACCTTTGGACAACTGTAAAAAATGGCTTAAACTGCTTCAGTATCCAGTCGTCCAATAGCACAGCTGACGTAGGACTTAGCCTTGTGGATAATATTATTGTCACCCAAAAGAGGATAACCCATGCCGCTCAATGATTTTTTGATAAGCTCAGGATCTGCATTTCCATCCACACGAATTGTCTGAGAATCCAAATCAATAGAAACTTGTTCAACTCCCTCAATCTTGAATAAACCCGTCTTGATAGAATTTACACAACCGTGACATTTAATATTTTCTACAACAAAATCCATAGTTATTTCTCTGATTGTTTTCTGGTATCAATGCCCAGAGGAACATAAAGAGGGCAGAAATTTAAAAAACTAGTAATCAAAAACACAATTGCAAGAATGCCTAAAATTATCGCAGCAGTGCCTGTGATCATTTTCATAAAATAAAGTACAGCTACTACGACCGCAAAAAGGATCCGCAACATTTTGTCAGTACTTCCCATGTTTTTTTTCATGATTGGTTTTGTTTTATTTTCGTTTTGTGATTTGAATAAAGTCTCTTCAGTTGAAGAAATCATTTTATCTGAATTCATTCCATTAAATTGGTTGAATGATTATGCTTTTAGCATTTTAACCTGTTCCCACGTCCCCCCGTTATAGACTTCACTGATTCCGGCTCTTTGGAGTATAGTTTTTGCTTGACTGCTTCGGTTGCCCGACCTACAGAATACGATCACAGACTTCTTCCCTTTAAACTTTTCAAGTTGTCTGGGAATGGTGTCCAAAGGGATATTTACACTCCCTTTAACATTCCCTGATTGAAATTCTGCAGGTGTTCGCACATCCACCAAAAACGCACCCTCTCGAATTAGCTGTTTTAGGTCTACTTGTGGTGCCTGAGAGAATAATTTTTTAATAAAATCGAACATATGCATTAATAGTTTTTGATCATCAGCATATAGTTAAATAAAATAAACAGTCTTTTGTTTAGCCTGAACTTGATCAATCTACTCAAGATAGCTTATCCGCAGGAAATATTTCTTCGATAACCTGGAGAATAGTTCTGAAAGCAACAAAGCGGTTGGCGTACCTGTCTATATGTTTTTTCTGAAGTGCCGGAGCACATAACATCATATACTTCTGCAGGTGATCAGAGGAGAAGCATTCGTATTGGACTGCATAAGTGATTCCATCCTCTTCATTCACGTCCAGTTTTGACAATCTACATCTCACAAAATAACCTGTAGCCAATACTTCGGGAATGTGGTGTCGTCTCATCCAGGAGAGCCAATCTTCATGAATTTCCGGATCCAATTTGATCGTAACATTATAAATAATCATCTTCTCTATGGCTTATTTGGAACTTTTATTGCACAGGATCTCCACGCAAAGTCCTAAATCTTTTCCTTGCTTCGACTGCTAGTATACTTCCACTGAAATCAATAAATAACTTTTCGTAAAGTTCTTTCGCCTTTGCTTTGTCTTCAAGCTGATAATCATAAATTTTTGCCATTTCCCATAGAGCATTATCGGCTCGGATGTCGTCTTTGTATTTTTCTAAGATCTTTTCATATTTGGCAAGTGCCTCTTTTGTTTTTTGTTGTTTATCAAAAATCCTGCCTTGCAGATACCACACATCATCTTCCAAAGTGTTTTCAACATTCACATATTGGATAGAATCCAAGATGTTCAAAGCTTCATCATATTGGTTTTGGAAAACTTTCAATTCGGCGGAGGCGTACAATTGCAATGCTTCTCCAAGAGTGTCCTTCGCCAGATTATCCAAAATAAAAACTGAAAGATCAATAGCATCGTTAGAAATCAACTTACTAGTCGCTTGCTTGAGTATGTCAAATTGTTCTTGAGCCCAGGCAAAATCACCTGCAAAATAAGATAAACGAGCATTTCTGAATCTGGCTGATTCTCCCAGTTGGTCCTCCAAGAAATCTTTATCAACTTGAGAATATAATAGAGTAGCTTCCCATCGTTCACCCGTGATTAAATAATAGTCCGCTAAATCAAGTTTTGCCTCAGCTTTGGTTTGAGGATCGACTGCAGCTTGCTTAATCAGCTCTTCTAGAATACTGATCGCTTTTTCGACATTTCTCAGATAACGGGCTTCGAGTTCTGCGTACTCAATAATGAGTTGGGCAGCCATACGACTAGTTCCATAATCTTTTCTAAACTGTTCATATTCAGATTCCAAACTCACCAGATCTCCTTGATTGTAATTATTCTTTTCAACCACAAGCTTGCGTTTACAAATGAGTGTTTGACGCACTGCATCCAGATAAAATGTCTCCCCATTCCCTTTATTCTTCAGGTAAGTAAATCCATCAATGGCAGTCTTATAATCACCGTCCTGCATAGCTACATGGGAAAGGTTATAAACCCTGTTACCATTTTCCTGTAGCTGAGCATCTATAGCTTTGTATTGGCGCAATGCCTGAAAATAATCTTTATTCTGTATAAAGGACCAAGCCAGCAATTCCATATAAGATATCAATTCCGGATTTTTCTCCAATTCAGCATAAAGATGAGTTTGAAGTTCAGGATACAAATCTTTTGGCAGATAAACTACAAGCAAATTTTGGAGGTTGTCTGCACTTATGACCCCAGATTTTAATCCTAACAAGTAATTCTCCAACATTTTTTTGTAATCCCCCTTTTTCCGGTAAAGGTCTGCTAGCAATGTTTGAAAATCTCCATGAGTTCCGTTTGTCTTTTGTGCTTTTTCAATGGTAGAAATGGCTAATTCGAATTTATTTTGGTTGATAAAAAAGTTAGACAGTTGGTAGACCGTTACTAGATCTGTAGACAAATTTTGGAGTGCCTTTTCATACTGTTTTTCTGATTTTTCAGCTTGATTTGTCTTTTCCAGAAAAGCGCCATACTGTGCATATAGCATACAATCTTTAGGTCTGCGATCGATTTCCTTTTTAATCAGAGATTCGGCTTCATCCGTTTTGCGAAGTGAAATGAGGCATTCGAGATAATTTGAGAAATAGACTTCTATTTGAGGATTTTTCTGGTAAAGGCTTTGGTACATACTCTCGGCTTTTTCATATTCACCATTCTTGAGATATTGCTGTGCCAATCTAGGATCCTGAGCATATCCGGGGACAAGCCCTAAACCCAAAAGCAAGCAAAAGATTAAAACCAAAATTCTAGACATTATCAATTAAACGCTAAATGGAACAAAGAAATTTCCTATAAACCCAAAAGCAGCCGTCAATACAGGTATTTTGCTTCAATAGGCAATCTTCTACCCTGACCAAATGCTTTCGTCGATATACGAAGTACCGGTGGTGATTGATGCCTCTTAAACTCTGCCCTGTTGACTAATTTCAGAATGCGATTGACCAGGTTTTGTTCAAATCCTTTGGCTTCAAGATCTGAAGGCCCTTGTCTTTTTTCAATATATTCGAAAAGGATTGGATCAAGAATAGAGTAGTCAGGTAATGAGTCAGAGTCCTTTTGGCCTGGCCTCAATTCTGCTGAAGGAGGTTTTTGAATACTGTTGATTGGGATGATTGTTTCGTCTCGATTGATAAATGCTGCGAGTTCATACACTTGGGTCTTGTATACATCAGCTAAGACAGCAATACCACCGCACAAATCTCCATATAAAGTGCCATACCCTACCGCCATCTCGCTTTTGTTTGTAGTATTCAACAAAATGTACCCGAATTTATTTGAAAATGCCATCAACAGCATTCCTCTGATTCTCGCCTGTAGATTTTCTTCAGTGACATCCTGAGGCTTGTCTTTAAAAAAAGGTGACAAGGTTTCGAGATATTTATTTTGAATGTCTTTTATAGCGATAATTTCATAGTCAATACCGAGATTATTAGCAAGCGCCTCAGCGTCGGTAATGGAGCCAGAACTGGAGTACTCTGACGGCATCAAGAGACCCTTAACATTTTCCTTGCCCAAAGCATGAACTGCCAAAACCGCAGTGAGCGCCGAATCAATACCTCCTGAAAGTCCTAATATAGCTCTTTGGAAACCCATTTTTTTAAAGTAATCTCTAATCCCCAAGATCAAAGCACGATAAATCAATTCGATTGAATGCTTCGTTTGCTGTTGCTCTGCCCGACCTCTTACGACATCATCTAAATCATATATTTTCAATGCTCTTTCAAAGTAAGGCAACTCGTCGTAAATACTACCATCAGGAGACATGACTACAGAGCCTCCATCAAAAATGATTTCTGTTTGGGCCCCATAATTATTGACATAAAATAATGGAACTTTATATTTATTGACATTTGCTCTAATGACCTCAAGTCTATCAGATGCATGGATATAATCAAATGGAGATGCGGACAAATTAAAAATCATGTCAAAGCCTTCCTCCATCATTTCATCCAAAGGACAAATGGTGTACATCGGATTATTATTACCTAAATTCCAAATATCCTCACAAACTGTCAGTGCTATTTTTTTTCCTTTAAATTCTAATGTTTTAAAGCTTCGCGCCGGCTCAAAATATCTATATTCGTCAAATATATCGTAATTAGGCAATAAAGCCTTGTGTGCGATATGATGGACTTTTTTCTCAAATAGAAAAAATGCAGAATTGTGTAAGTCTTTCCCTTCAATCTCTGGATTAACTGTAGGTGACCCAACGATAATGGCAATTTCTTCACTCAGATTGCAAAGCTCTTGAATTACTTTCATGGATCTTTGAATAAAATCTCTGAATTCAAGAAAGTCTCTGGGAGGATAACCACAAGTACACAACTCCGAAAAACAAATGAGATCTGCTCCCTGGGATTTGGCTTCCTGAATCGCTTCGGACATTAGCTTTAGATTTGATTCAAAATTTCCGATATGATAATTGAGTTGTGCTAATGCAATTTTCATTTTATTGAAAAATTAATTATTTATTTTAAAAATAGAAGCTTGAAAATAATCATCCAGACTTTTCAAAAAAAACTAGTGATTTAAAATCAATTGGCAATTAAGCTTATAAAAGCGTTGTCTGAAGAAAATTCTGTTTGTCAGGATAATCCGTGGTAAAATGCAAACCCCGGCTTTCTTGCCTCATAGACGCTGATCGAGATACAAGATAACCTATGGTAATTAAATTGCGCAATTCACACAATTGCGGAGACAAAACCGTATTGTTGTATAATGATTCTGTCTCTTCGTACAATAGATGCAAACGATCCAAAGCTCTCTTGAGACGGACATTGGAACGAACGATACCTACATAATAACTCATGATATCTTTGAGTTCCCTAATACTTTGGGTTATAAGAACCATCTCCTTTGGCTGGGTTGTGCCAAAAGCATTCCATTCGGGTATGCGAACATTCAGCTGAATGGCATCAATACTCAAAATGATATCTTTTGCAATCCGATATCCAAAAACCGCTCCTTCCAGCAATGAATTGGAAGCAAGACGATTTGCCCCGTGCAGGCCTGTTGAAGTACATTCCCCAGCAGCATACAGGTAATGTATGGAGCTTCTCCCAAATTCGTCGACTTTGATCCCGCCACAAAAATAATGGCAAGCCGGTACTACTGGAATCATCGTTGTCAATGGATCAATTCCTATCGATTTGCATTTTTCATAGATCGTCGGAAAGTGATTGATAAATCCTTCTTTGTCCAAATGTCTGCAATCCAGACAAACGAAATCATGACCTCTAGCTTTCATCTCGCTATCAATAGCCCTCGCAACTATATCTCTCGGAGCAAGAGAAAGTCTTGCGTCATATTTATGCATAAATTCTTCTCCTTCTTTGGACTTCAGTTTTGCTCCAAATCCTCTAACTGCTTCGCTGATCAAAAAAGCCGGATTTTCGCCAGCAGCCCTAAATAATGCCGTAGGGTGAAATTGGACAAATTCCATGTTTTCTACGTGCCCTTTTGCCCGGTACATCATGGCAATTCCATCTCCAGTTGATACCAATGGATTTGTGGTAGTTCTGTAGGTTTGACCTGCCCCACCTGTTGCCAAGACCGTAACCCGAGCCAGATGCATCTCTACGTCTAAACTTTTGAGGTCCAGGAGGTAAGCACCGTAGCATTCAATATCGGGCATTATCCTGGTTACATTGTAACCCAGATGATGTTGTGTAATGACATCAATAGCAAAATAATGCTCCAATATTTTAATATTGGGGAACAGTTTGATTTTTTGCAACAATGTTCTTTCGATTTCTGCACCTGTGAGATCCCTGAAATGCAATATTCTGTGCTCAGAGTGTCCCCCTTCTCGTGCCAGGTCATAAGCTCCGGTAGTGGCAGATTTATCAAAATTGGCACCCCAATCTATCAATTCTTTCACTCTAGTGGGGCCTTCTTCAACGACCAACCGGACTATCCTCTGATCACATAAATCATCACCTGCATCTAATGTATCGGCAATGTGCTTTTCAAAACTGTCTTCTTCCAAATTCCATACTGCCGAAATTCCTCCCTGTGCATATCGGGTATTCCCTTCCTCCTTAGTCGTTTTACTCACTATGGTGATCTTGAGATCCGGTCGGAGTTGAGAGATATGAATGGCTGAGCTCAAGCCTGCGATCCCACTGCCAATGATTAGTACATCTGATTGATACACTTCCCTTATCTTTAAGCCCCAAAGGTACAATGTTATTGCTTTACACTTCATGCTGATGTCAATCACTTCACTGCTTTCTCAAATCAAAATTGGGTCCATAGGCCCTTTCAGCTTATTTATCTTACTCTTTCTTTCAACTCAAGTGACTGTTGAAGCACAGTCGAGCACTAAACTCGAAATGCTTTTTAAAAAATATATTCCAGGTGTGAAAGTGAAACAGCTTGATCCGCTTGCACCGTTTCAATCGATCTGGGAACTAAAAGTGCCACAGGCATTAGACCACAATCACCCTGAGAAAGGAAGCTTCTACCAAAAAATATATGTTCATCATGCAGGCTTCTCCAGACCAGTAGTCTTTGTTACTGAAGGTTATGATGGCAGATCAAGAGTGTATGAACCGACTACTTTGTTGGATGCAAACCAGGTGACTGTAGAGTACAGATATTTTGGTGACTCAAAGCCTGAGAAAATGGATTGGACCTTGCTCAATCACGATCAAGCCTTGAAAGATCTACATTATATCAATGGGTTGTTGAAAAAAATGTATAAAAAAAGATGGATCAGTACTGGAATCTCCAAAGGTGGCACTACTACAGCTTTATACAAACTCACCTATCCAAAAGACATTAAAGCATCGGTAGCATATGTTGCTCCATTTCCGACTGCTCAAGAGGATCATCGTACAATCGACCATTACAAAAAACAGGTCGGCACGGAAGAATGCAGAAAAAGAATATTCGAATTTCAAAAATCTATTTTACAAAATCGGGAAGAACTACGTCCTCTGATAGAAAATCTTGCCCATGAAGAAAAAGTAAATTTTTCAATCGGTGTAGATAAAGTTATTGATTTTGCTTCGGTTGAATTTCCATTTTCTTTTTGGCAATGGGGATTTGACTGCAGCGAATTGCCTCTTGAGCCTTGGACTCCTAAAGTGATCTTTGACTTCATAGAAGAGGTAGTAGATTTCAATTTTTATGACGATCCTACCTGCAAATCTTTTGAACCTGCTTATTATCAATTTATGACAGAATTTGGATACTACGGATTTGATACTACAGGATTGAATGATTTATTGTTGTATGAGAACGAACTAAGCAATTTGGCATTCTGTCCAAAAAATGCCGATCTGACGTATCGAGGTGCTTATATGAAAAAAATGAAGGAACTTGCTGAGAATAAAGGAAAAAATATCATTTATATCTATGGGGGTCGTGATACTTGGACAGCATGTGGCATTTTTCCAAGAGGAAAATCATACAGATTTGATCAAAAATTTGGTGGACACAGAACGCGAATTAAAAATCTGGATACAACTGACAAATTAAAAATATACTCCTTACTTTCTGCATACACCAAAACCAAAATACAAATTCCAGAATAATTTTACCTACTCATTGTTTGCAATTTATGCTTATACAAAATATTCCCGTTTTAGATCTGGTTAAAAAATATGACACCCCGCTATATATCTATGATACAGATATAATACTTCGCCAGATAAATAGATTGAAATCAGCTTTTGATGTGGACGAACTTGATATCCACTTTGCTTGTAAAGCCTTAAATAATATTAATATTCTTAAACTTATTCAAAAGTGGAATTGTGGATTGGATACCGTTTCTATTCAAGAGATTTGGTTAGGTCTCAAAGCGGGATTCAAAGCGGAACAAATTATCTATACGCCCAATTGTGTAGGGCCTGATGAGATAGAAATGGCAATTGAATTGGGTGTTCAAATCAATATAGACCATATTGAAACACTGGAATATATTGGATCTCATTATCCGGATACAAAAATATGTATCCGGATCAATCCACATGTCATGGCAGGTGGAAATGAAAAAATAAGTGTTGGTCATATCGATTCCAAATTTGGAATATCAATTTATCAGATGCCTCTTGTTTTACGTTTGGTTGACACCTTAAAACTTAAAATAAATGGTTTGCACATGCATACTGGATCAGATATTTTGGATCCAGGTGTTTTTACATTAGCTTCCGAAATTTTATTTGATGTCGCCAGAAAATTTCCTGATCTGCAGTTCATTGATTTTGGCTCCGGACTTAAGGTCCCATACAGACCTGATGATGTTTCTACGGATATAGAAGAACTTGGAAGTCTGCTCTCGGCTTCATTCAACCGATTTTGTAAGGAGTATGGTCGCCCATTGAAGTTGCTTTTCGAGCCTGGAAAATTTCTTGTGAGCGAAAGTGGTTATTTTTTTGTAAAAACCAATGTGATCAAGCAAACTCCTTCTACAGTATTCGCCGGAGTAGACTCGGGATTAAATCATTTGATCAGGCCCATGTTTTATGGCTCCTATCATCAGATTGAAAATATCAGTAATCCGGGCGGTCGTCCTAGAATCTATAATGTCGTTGGCTATATATGCGAAACCGATACTTTTGCAAGCAATCGAGCTATTTCAGAAATCCATCCCGGAGATATACTCTGTTTCAAAAACGCAGGTGCTTATTGTTTTTCAATGTCTTCTAATTATAATAGCCGTTTTCGACCAGCAGAAGTAATGCTTTACGAAGGCAAAGATTTTTTAATCCGCCAAAGAGAAACCATTGAAGATCTCTTAAAAAATCAGATACTTCAGGATTTTTAGACAAGCACAAATCTGCATAATTTAATGCACCTGTATCTCCGGTTATTGTTTTAGAGTATCACCAGCAATATTGAGAGCAACAAGCTCATTTCCTTTAACCCAAATTTTACAGTAAAGGATCGGTACAAAACCCAACTGCCATATCCGTGCGAAATGAAAAATAGGCCACATTATGGTATAAAATTTGCTCCTTATCGGCGATGCTTCAGCTTGAAGGAATTGTAATGCGACTCGTTCGCTATAAAGAGAGCAGTCTCATATTGGATATGTATACAGACAAACTCGGTATGCAGAGCTTTGTTATGAATGGAGTATTCAGCAGAGGCAATCAAAGGCTGGCAGCATTATTCCAGCTTTCCAATATTCTGGATTTCGTCTGCTATTACCATGAAAACAAAACTTTACACCGTATTAAAGAAGCCAGATCTTCAATCATTTACCAACACATACACTCGGATATCGTCAGGTCTGCAGTGACAAGTTTCATGCTGGAATTATGCCGAAAATCTATCCACGAAAAACAAAGCAATCCTGAACTATTCACTTTTCTCAAAACCAGCTTTGTCTATTTAGATAGGATCGAAAAGCTAGAGTTTGATTTCCACCTCCGATTTTCTGTTGAATTGCTTCAATATATTGGCTTCTCTCCTCAAACCAACTACAACGTAAGGAACAACTCATTTGACCTTGAAAATTCTGATTTCGTACCATATAATTCCCAGAATAAATTTCATATTTTACCTGAATACAGCTTTGTCTTTTATCAGTTGCTCACTGCTCAAAAAGCTGAATTGAAGCTGGACACGCGTCGAAAAATAATGGATCTTATCATCCTGTATTACAAAATGCATATCGACCAATTCGGTGAGATGAAATCACCTGAAATTTATAAAACAATCTTTGGTTAATAGGCAATCTCCCTCATTGCGGTCAAAATTTTGGCTAATTACCGGAAATGATTAATTTCTTTTGTGCCTTTTTACCGTTCACTTGTACATTTACAATATAGATTCCATCTGTCAGATCCGACAAATCTAATGTTTGAGTAGAGCTCTTTTCGCATTGAAAAGTTTTTATCTCCACACCATCCAACCTGAAAATTTGGATTCTATCTTTTTCCGATAATGACTGGGGGAATATCAAATGAATTTCTCCGTCTGTAGGGTTTGGAAACAAACCAAAATGCAATTCATCTGCAAGGTCTTTTGAACTTACAGTTCCAACTATTATTTTAAAAAGGTCCACTCCATAAAAACCTCCTGCTCCATCTTGAACATTGAAAATAAATCCATCTGTAACATTAGGGGCTGCTGTATGACTGTATGAGAGATTGCCGGAATCAATATCAGCCTGTGTAAATGTTGAACCGTAAGTTAATAAATTACCTTTCAACTTCAAATCTCCATATGTAGGGATACTCATCAAGGTAAATTTCAACTCAGCTGCAACATTGTCGTCATCTTTTACTTCCAAAAGACTACTTGGAATTTCTCTTGATTGAAGATTATCCAAACGCAATGCTATATTATTTACAACAAATGGATTCTTCACAATGATATCAGCACAGTATTCTATAGAATATTCAACCATGACTCCTCCACGGTAACTGGTTTTCGTCTGCTGCTCCAAATTCCACTCACCTTTTACATTCTCACCATTGAGCAAGGCAAGTTTTGTGTTTGGTCGCATTGCAACGTTGTTTGTCGGAGGACAGTATATGCCATTGGGTGCAGCATCATCAAACTGGCAGTTTATTTCGGTAGATATACCACAATTATAATTGAGCAAATTGATCACAGTCCCATTTGGACTGACAAGATTTAATTTGACGTCTGTGACAGCATCTGCATCAATGATTACTTTTTTTAAATTCAAATCAGAGATAATTCCTTCTTCTTCAATTACGATTGGAATTCTCTTTGTTGACACACCACTTCCTACATTGACAGGATTATCAGGATAGCTTTTGACACTACAATTTTTATTGACAGTCTGAAAAGTATATACTTCACTTGTGGAGTTGGAACCACATTCATTATTAGGTCTCAGTCTCCAATAATATACTTTACTTGGTTCAAGGGTAATTGGCAATTGTAGTTTATTTACGGTGAGATTATTTTTGGAAAATATAATTGTATTTCCAAATTCCGGACTGGTTGCAAGTTCAAAATCATTTGTTATTGAATTGATGCTACTAAGCCACTGGAACAATGGAGCTTCGATAATCCCCGTGGATCCATTAGAAGGCAATAAAAGTGCCATATCCGAAAAATTGTTGTTGATCACTTTTACTTTCACGTCGCTGTACACTGTGTCACCACCCGGACGAACAGCTCCTACCTGAAAAACTAAGTTACTCAATACATTTACCGAATTTAAATCTATAGAAAGCTCAGCATTGTCATTTGGACCAAGTTCGGTTTTACTAAAACGATATGTAGCTCCCGTTGGCAATCCTTGTCCTACTATTAGCTGAATACTACTTGAATTACTATTCCGAAAACATGATTGAAGATGCAAGTCCAACCTTGCAGGGAGACAAATTTTTGCTACCTGAGGGTTGACATTGAAGTCATAAGAAGGCGAATTGCTTTCTATCAATGAAATATCTTGATCAGAAACATCAAAAAACACATTTCCTACGGATTTAACCATAATTCTGCAGTTGGCAACTGCCATTGAATCCGGTATATCGACAATTTCCTCACCATCATTATCAGCATTTTCTTTGAGCAAAATTGGATTCTTAACATTGTTCTTGTAGATTAAATAAATATTTACCTTACTGCAACTCACAGGAGCAACATTAGTATTTGCTGCATCCCATTTGATGACATTACAAGCATTTTTATAGAGCACGTCTCCTGATCCATTGGGCTTCATCACCGTAAATGGCCCGGCTTGATCTGTTACTTCCAGATGAAGATTTTCCCATGAGACTGCACCACTTTCTGCATTGTTGTCCCGTACCACAAATCTGAAATCCAAAGGCCTGGAGACTGATGGCAATACTTCTCGCAAATTGAAGTTTTGTGCACCCAGAATAGATGACCAATTCGGAATCACTCGTACAGGATCAGTAGATGGGAAATTCACTTTAAACAATGGGCCTACGCTTGTCAAACTTACCGATCCAATCGCATCTCCATAAGCTCCGGGGTTGAATTGCTCCCAGCTATACGTAAGTACATCTCCTTCCGCATCTGTGGCAGAACCCGTCAGAGAAATAGGTGTTTGTATCGGTATCGTCAATCCTTCAGGGACCTCAATGTTTACCGTTGGTTTAGTATTGTTTGTCGTTAAAGTTGTGCCACAACTTGAAACAGCTAATCTCGTCATTGTCAAAGCCTGCTCCACAGATGCCACATGAAAAAAATCGGGGTGTGGAGTAGAACCCATTTCAACATTTAATCCACCACACAAACCGCTGTAAGACATAATGGTGGTACCGGATCCGGGTTCATAGGCTGTTCTTCCCTCTTCATTCCCGTTGCAATTGGAGAAAGTGTGCGTAGCTGAAAACTGATGGCCCATTTCATGACAGAAAATCCTTTGTGTAACATAGTTGATGTCTGTTGTATACCAACAGGTACATCCATTTGCTTTTCCACCTGTGGTACTGCAAAGACTTGCCAGATTGGCCACACCACCGACATCAGTACATCCAACAGTAAAACAATGACCTACATCATAAGATCTTGAGCCTACTTTCTGATTTACGATTTGGGTATTTTCTGAAATGATATCGCGTCCAGATCTCGGTGAACTATATGGATCCAGCAAAGCATCTAAATTAATCAAAAATTCATTGTTTGCTATCAAGTCCAAATGTGCACCAAAGTCTTTTTCGTATATAGAATTGAGAATATTTACTGATGCTACCATTTTGTCTAAAGCTGACTGCGTGGTGCCGCCTCCCAAGCTAGCTGCAGATCCCCATTCACCGGTACAACTCAAGGCAAGGCGAAACTTCCTTAGATTCATCGGTTCTACACCTCTTACTTTCAAAATATTTTGCTTGAATTCACTAGATTCACCTGTATGGACTATTGCTTCCAGATCATGAGTGCCACAAGCCAAATCTTGGCTTCCTGAACGGACTTCAAGATCTGAAGCCCTGAACACCCCAAAATATTGCTGATTTCCTTCACTTAGATTTTCTATCACTATTTCACCTGACGTTGTCAGAAAGATAGCTTGAAAACTATATGGAGAAATCGACAATCTCATCGTACTAGCACCCTGAAAGCCTTTATAGGTTTTAATCTCAGGAAATTTGGCAGCTAGCGCTTCTTCCATTACCGGCGACTCTACTACTTGATATGTTTCCCAAGTTCCATCAGGCATAGGAAAAGTAAGCGGTATGGCTTTGGAATAATCATCCTTTGCTGTCTGCGTTGACAAATATTTGCTCAGTTGCGCTTTATCCAAGTAGAATGGCTGATAATGCTTCATAGTTCGAAAACCATTTTTGGAAGGCAGATGATCTGCCTGGTCAATCAACTTAAAGAATTTCTGAGCATCTGCCTGTTGAGTTGTTAGAATCAGGCCCAATAATAAAAATGAGAGTATAAATTTTAACATAAAGAAATTTTGGCAAAAAAGAATAACGGTCAAAATTAGAATTTCGTTATGGAATGACCCAATTATTTCGGCAAGCAGCGCTTATTTTCCGATGATTTTACCATTCAGGGTATATTTAGACGAAAAACAGCTCAGATTCAAAATCAGGTTGACCAATATCGTCTGTCCCAGTTTGGCGACTATTAGGGAATCCCCAGAATCTTGTGAGTTTGAAGACTGAGCTTCCACATTGGGTGTGATTTACAAAATCGGACACACGATTCAGTGTTTTTCTGAAGTTCCAAGCCATCCATCGGTTGAACGAAATAATGCTCAAAAGCCAATTCTTCAAATTGTTGAGGGTCCTGATCCGGCTGTGGGTAAATGAACTTCAATTCATTGCCCCTTATCTGCACAATCTCTGTTTGAGGTTTTGGGCTAACACAAATCCAATCAATTCCTTCAAGCACAGGAATTGTTCCATTGGTTTCAATTGCCACAAAAAATCCTTTTGACTGCAATATTGACAACAGTTCCGGATCGAGTTGCAGCATGGGTTCTCCTCCTGTACACACAACCATTTTGTTTGAGCTGTTAGAAATTGGCCACTGTTGATATACCAGCTCTGCCAGTTCTGCAGCATTATATTTTCCTCCATTTTCGCCGTCAATCCCTACAAAGTCGGTATCACAAAACTTACATTTCGCCTTTGCCCTGTCTTCTTCACGGCCACTCCACAAATTACAACCTGAAAATCGCAAAAAAACTGCAGCTCTTCCACTATGAAAGCCCTCACCTTGTAGCGTATAAAAAATCTCTTTGACTGAATAAATCTGTCCCATCAATCAGGGTAACAAATGATCCAACTCTTCTAAAATCCTCTCCGGCTGGCTAAATCTTTCAGCAGGAAATACTTTCGCAATATTACCCATCTGATCTATCAAAAACATCCTTGGCACACCGAGTTCAATTCCATAAACAGCTTCACTCAGCATTTTACAATTGGGTATAATCGTCAAATCCGTAGCTTGTTCCTTAAGTTTCGCCGCTAATAATTGCTCAGGCGTTTCATCCATTAATGCAATGATATACGATGGCTTATTGCTTGACTTGTGCCAATTGGCAAATTGAATTAAAATGGGAAGTACTCGTGGGTCAGTCAGATTAGCAAAAATCAGGACTTGCGGTCTGCCTCGATTTTCATCTATAGTAACCATTTTCTGATCCAGATCAGGAGCCATGACTGGGGTCACCGGACTACCCTCAAAATGTTGGATCATCGCCTCAATAGGAGGTGAAAAAGGTGCTATCTCTACTCTAAAAGTACCGTCTTGCTGCCCTGCAAGTGTCAAAGTCAATCCCAAAAAGAAAGCTAGGAAAATATTCTGTTTCATCCTTTCTCTAAAATCAGGTATTTTAACTCTAAAAGACTAAAAATTGTTGCTCCAGGCATTGCCAATTTCATTTCATCTGTTGGTGCACGATCTAAAAGTGCTATGGATTGAATACCAGCTGCTTTGGCAGCTAAAACATCTGTGGCTTGGTCACCAACAAAAAAAGATTGCTCCAGATCTATATTTGGAAAATCCTGCTTCGCATAGAAAAACATTCCCGGTTTGGGTTTTCTACAATTACAATTTTCGGATTCTAAATGCGGACAAAAATAGACCCCATCAATTTCAATTCCCTGACGACTCAATTCATTCTTCATTTGTAGATGAATTTGCTCAAGATCCCCGTGAGTGTATTTTCCTTTGGCAATACCTTGTTGATTTGTTATTATAATCATTTTACCAAAGAAATCATTCACTGACCGCAGCCCTTCAAAAACATCTTTTTTGAATACAAACTCGTCCCAATTCTTGACATAATCTCCAGGTAGAAGGACATTGATTACACCATCTCTATCAAGAAACAAAACGCGATTTGATTTTTGATTTCTAAGCTGTTGGAGCCTTTCAGATGAAAACCAATTTTGTGCCCGAAAATAATCTTCCGGGATGCCGATGTCTATGAACGCTTCATCAGATTTATAAGCGTAGAGACCTGTATTTCCACCTTTTTTTTCTAAAATTTCTTTTTCAAAAGAAAAAACATCTCCTATCACAAAATCATTCAACACTGATTTTTTCATCCAATAAACACCTCCGTTGATCCAACCATAATCGAGTTCCTTCTTTTCATTAAATTTTTGGATTTGGTCATTGTCACCAATATCAATTGTCCCATATCTGTGCGGCTTCAGCATACGTTTTGCAGCCAATACCAAGTCAGCATTTCTTGATACTGCAAAACTCTTCATCCCTTCCAAGTCAATGTCAAAAAAAGTATCGGAGTTCAAAGCAAAAAAACGATCAGCAGACAAAAATTGAGAAGCAAATTTGATCGCCCCACCTGTACCTAATGCTTTGGGTTCAACAACACATTGGATTCTTGAATCTCCAGGATAATGATCTGCAATAAAATGGATAATATCTTGGGCTTTATAAGAGAGGGATAAAATGATGCGATCAATATTGTGTCCAAATAATGCATCAATCACGATAGACAAAAATGCTTTCCCGGCTACTGGTGCGAGTGATTTGGGCAGATGAGGATTTACACCCTGCAGGCGTGTACCGAGCCCTCCTGCAAGCAGGATAACTTCTTTCAAGACAAAAACAGTTTTTCCTCTACGAGTTGACAAATGATATGCCCTATTAAAATATGGCTCTCCTGAATTCTCGGCGTATCACCGGAAGGCACACATATCAGAATGTCGCTCAACTCCTTCATTTTACCTCCACCTATTCCCGTTAAACCTATGGTTTTCATTTTTTGATTTCTTGCTGCTTCAAAGGCAAGCACAATATTGCGCGAATTTCCAGAAGTACTTAGTCCTACAAGAATGTCTTCCTTTTTTCCAAATCCTGCTATCATTCGTTGGAAAATGACCTCGTATGAATAATCATTTGCAACGGCAGTGAGGTATGAGCTATTGCAATGCAACGCTTCCGCTGCCAATGCGGGCCTGTCTTTATAAAACCTACCGGATAACTCTGCTGCTAAATGTTGTGCATCTGCAGCTGAACCTCCATTTCCACAAAAATAGATTCTTCCACCTCTGCTTATAGCCTCAGTGATCCAATTGGAAGCGTTTTCCATATTTCGGATCATTTCTGAATCAGACACCAAGGCAGTTTTTACAGCTATGGATTCTCTGATGATATTTTCTATTTTAGATTTCATAATTTCGAACTAGCCCTCCAGCTTTGTACGCCTCTATCTGTAAAATGGGAGGAAATGATATAACCGCTTTGTTTTTTCAATTGTTCTGCAACCGCATATTTTGTATTTCCAGGACAATAAAAGAACATAAATCCTCCTCCTCCGGCACCCGAGATTTTGCCCCCGGTGGCCCCTGCTTCTTTAGCAGATGAATAGATATGATCCAGGCTTTCATTGGAAATACTATGAGCCATTTTCCTCTTTTGCTCAAATCCATAATCCAAGATTTCGCCTATTTCATGAAGTCGTCCTCTTAAAAGAGCTTCTTTCATCAATCGCGCCTGTTCTTTAAGCTGGTGCATTGCTTCAATGGAACTCTGTTTCTTATTCTCTACATTCAACTGCTGCTCTTGAATGATTTCCGTTGATTTTCTACTGGAAGAAGTAAAATAAAGGATGAGATTGTGTTCTAATTCTTGAATATACTCAGGTTTAATACGAAGTGGGTTGACAATCACCTGGTCGTCGTGGTAAAATTCCATAAAATTGAAACCTCCAAAAGTTGCAGCATATTGGTCTTGCTTCCCGCCGGCAAGTCCAAGTTCTTTTCTTTCAATTTCATAAGCAAGATGTGCCATATCATAATCTCCGAGAGGAAGATTATTCCATTCAGCAAAAGCTTTTAGAATAGCAACAACCAGGGTAGAAGAAGTCCCTAATCCACTGCCGGCGGGCACATCCATTGCCGTGGTCAGCCTGAATCCTTTGCCTTCTGGGAGCCATCGCTCTTGCCGCATTCTCAGGATCACCCCTTTTTGCAATTCCAACCCTGTATGCAACTGCAGCTCTTCATCCATCTGAAAAATCTGAACCTGTTTTTGATCAATGGAATGCAATTCCACTAAAGGATCATCGATCAATTCAATCGTTGCACTGGCGTATAATGACACCGTTGCATTCAATATAGCGCCTCCATATAGGTCGCTATACGGACTCACATCTGTTCCACCTCCGGCCAGACCCAGCCTAAATGGAGCTCTGCTTCTAAATATCATAAGCGAGATTCAATATTTTTTGTCTGAGTTTTTCCCAACTCAATTTAGTTTTTTCTATCCGAATTTGTGGTAAAAAATAATCTTGTGGATATGCAAAAAAGTCGACTATACATGCCGCAAGAGAATTTGCATCAGCTTTGCAAACCAATCCCACTTTTCCATGTGGGACCAATCTCGGTAATGAACCCACATCTGTAACGATCATTGGTACTTCGAAATGGTAAGCCAATGGTGTGACACCACTCTGCGTGGCAGATCTGTATGGTTGAACTACAACGTCCGCTGCAGACAAATAGTACTTGATATCACTATCCGGAATAAAATGACTGTGATCATAAATCCGCGTGGATAAACTATTGGCTTCTATCATCTTTTGATATGGCTCGGCGGATTCATAATACTCTCCGGCGATGAGTAGCTTTATACCTGACAGAGTTAGTGCTTCATTACTCATCGCTTCGAGTAGAATATCCAAGCCCTTATACTTTCTGATAAAACCAAAAAAAAGCATGATCTTTTCTTCTGTTCCCAGCTTCAAATGACGACGCGCTTCCACCTTTGAAATTGATTCTCCAAATCCATCATACAAGGGATGATCTACAATAGTTGCAGGAATATCGGGTCTCAATTTTCTGAGGTCTTCCATTACTTTTTCACTCATCGTAATACAGGCATGGACAGGTTTTAGAAAATAGGAGGTAAATGCGTGATCACCAAGTCTCTTTTCGTGAGGGATGATGTTGTCAGCTATACAAATGATTTTAGTATGGTTGTTTTTTCTGACTTGTCGGAGAATAGTTCCTAAACAAGGCCCCATAAAGGGTAACCAATATCGAACTATCAAAATGTCGGCTCGAAGTTTGTTTAATTCCTTTCCGACTGCAAACCAATTCAAAGGATTTACAGAATTTATTTTTACTCGAATGTCGATATCTGAAGGAGCAGGTTCACTTGAATATTGGCTTGTTCCAGGAAATAAAAAAGAAGGATACTGATAAGCAAAGGTATATATCAAAACTTCATCTCCTGATTTTTTAAATTCACGTGCCAAGCGTTCATTGAATGAAGCCAGACCACCTCTCAATGGATGCGTAGGGCCAACTATGACAATTTTGCTCATGGTCAATGATGCTTTTTAATCTGAAATATTGTTGCTTCCACTTGGTATGAGAGTTTAGATGTTTGTGAAAAACAGAAGATAACTCATAAAATGAGTGTTAATCCATGATCTTATCAATCTGGTAGTGATTGCGTTCAGATGCGTTCCTGCTGATTAATTCCGCAGTAAAACCTGTGAGAAACAGTTGTGATCCGATAATCATTAAAACCAGTGAAATATAAAATGCCGGACGCGCAGTCATCCCGTAAACATTGTATGCATATTTTGTAAAAATCATGTACATGACAAAACAGGCGCCGAGAAAAAAAAACAGTACTCCTAATACACCAAAAAAGTGCATCGGCCTTTTGCCGAATTTTCCTATAAACATGATTGTGGAGAGGTCCAAAAATCCATATAAAAAACGACTCATTCCAAATTTGGAATGTCCATATTTTCTAGCCTGGTGTTGAACTACTTTCTCCCCCACGTTTCTAAAACCTGCCCACTTTGCAATCACCGGAATATATCTGTGCATCTCTCCGAACACTTCAATGCTCTTCACTACTTCTGATCGATAGGCTTTGAGTCCACAATTCATGTCGTGAAGTTTTACACCACTCATCCAACCAGTGACGGTATTGTAAAGTTTGGAAGGAAGATTTTTAGTAATTGCGTTATCATAGCGCTTCTTCTTCCAACCTGAGATAATGTCACGCTTTTCGGAGAGTAGCATGTTGTACATAGGTATTATTTCATCAGGACTATCCTGCAAGTCAGCATCCATCGTGATGACTACTTTACCTGTACATTGATGAAATACAGTGTGTAGCGCTGCCGACTTCCCGTAATTGCGGCGGAAGCGAATCCCTTTCACTACTGGGTATTTCCTGTGCAATGTTTCAATGACTTCCCAAGTTTGGTCGGTGCTGCCATCGTCAACAAACCAAATATCATACTCTATTCCCGAATTCGCCAATGCCCTATCTATCCAGGCGACCAGCTCCGGCAATGACTCTTCTTCGTTGTAAGCGGGTATCGCAATAGATAGATCCAAATCACTGTATTTTGCGCAAAAATAAGGAAAAACATATATAAAAAATGAAATTATGTTTTACATATTAAACAAATTATTAATATATATGGCTGGCAGATCCCACTTTCGTTGTATGAGGCATATGGAAGCAACATCTTTTCGTATAAAAAAAAAGTAAAATACTTTAGGTATTCAGTGCTAAACACTTGGCAGATCATGAATCCTGTGTATCTTCGCATGAATTTTAAAATTTTATATATATAAAAGCTGAATATTATGCACGAGGAAAAGTTCTGCTTAGTGCAGAATACTGTGTAGTACACGGTGCGACTGCGCTGGCGCTCCCTGCAAAATTCGGCCAAAAAATGAAAGTTCAGGAACTCTCAGGATCTGAAGTTCTTTGGAACAGCTATGACGAGAACGGGAAGAAATGGTTTTCTGCCGAAATAGATTTGATGGGTTTTGACGTAGTCGAAACTACTGATCCCGATATTGGCAAGTATCTCCGCAAGCTATTCAAAGCCTGCTGTCAAAACAATAGCGAATTCCTATCTCACTGGAAAAAATACAAGGTCGATCATTATCTAGAATTTCCACGCAATTGGGGACTGGGCTCCTCTTCCACTTTGATTTACAACATGGCTGCTTGGGCAGATGTCAATCCATATCATCTTTATTTTGATATAGAAGAAGGCTCGGGATATGATATCGCATGTGCAGGTGCAGATAGTCCGGTTTTATTTACTCTGGGCGATGGAAGCATCGATCTTTCAGAAATAGACTACTTGCCACCGTTCATGGATCAATTATTTTTCATACCGCTGAATCAAAAAGCGGATAGTCGCGATGCTGTAAAATTCACTCAAAAGAACAAACCTGATTCAAAACTTATCAATAAAGTTTCTCAGCTTACGGATCGCTTGATTGGGTTAAAAACTCTCTCATCTTTTGAGGAGTGGGTGGAAGAACATGAAAATCTGATCGGAAATTATCTCGGTGTCAAACCCATTCGCCAAACTCAATTTCCTGATTTTCCCGGAGCGGTGAAATCATTAGGTGCCTGGGGAGGTGATATGGTGCTTGCCTGTGGCAAACGGGATACAGTCGAAAGTTATTTTCACAACAAGGGCTTTACTAAAATCATCCCATACAAAGAACTCGTGCTTTAATTCTGCTTCATTCTCACTGATTTAAATTCCTCCATTACACATTTCCTTCCTCATTTTTGCTTTGTACAAATTGCTTTCGAAAATCAGCTTAACAACTGAATTCAATTTGCTCCTTTGAAACCAAAATTCGTTGCTAAATTTCTAGTACGGGTTTTATTGTCAGCAAATCAACTTAAATTGTCTCCTCCGACGAATTTCCATTGCAAAAATTGGGTCGCAATACATTGAGCTCTTCTCGATCTGATTCTCCCAACATCAAAAAATAACCTCCGCCTCCCGCTCCACATAGCTTTAGAGCGAATCGTCCATTCTCTAATCCCCTTCTCCAGAAAAGCTCTATGTCAGGTGGTATCATCTCTGCAAATAATTCCAAACTCAGCTCGCTGATCTGCACCCAGCTGTTTCTGAACTCCTTGGTTTGATTACTGACAAAATGAGAGATCATCCGATTATTGAGTGGAATCAGCTCATTTTTAATTCTGGATTCATATTTCCCGTCTGTGATTTTATCCCTAAATTTTTGAACAAACTCTGAGGTTTGGCGCGGCCTTTTACTATCGACCAGGTGGATAGGATAATTGTTCAAATGAGTTAAATAGCTGCTGTCCAGCTCACTGATCCGATCCCCATCCATGATCAATGGTTTTTGTAGAAAGGAGATCAGCGGGTCTATGCCGCTACTTGTACGGTGAAACAATGACTCCATCTGCTGCAATTGACTTCGCAGCTTCTCTTGAGTCCATGATCTTTCGCGGCTATACTTGTCGATTATTGCTGCACAAAGTGCTCCAGAACTACCCAGCCCATATCCCAGCGGTATATTGGTTTCTAGTGTCCATCCAGCCTTGAGGTCAGTGTCCATCTGTTTCTGGTCTATCAGTTCACTCCATATGGGATTCTCTGCATATTGTTTTAAGTATGGCAGCAATATCGGCTCGTCAAGCTGTTTTGATTGGGACCAACTGCTTCTTTTTTTAAAAAAGGGCAAGGCCAATGCTCTTGATCCTAGCAATACGCTGTACTCTCCTGCCAGCAGGATTTTCGAAGGATAGAATTCGCGCATGATTGCAAATGTACGGGCTAAATACCTGAGGCCGGAGCTTTTGATTCCGGTTTTCCGTCAGATTCTGTCGAGGAAAACACGGCGCGCTGTACAGCCGCGTAGCCAAATCGATGTCTGATCCGATCCACCTGTCTAAGCAGAGAGATCTGTTCTGCAGTATTCTCAAAGAGACTCAACTGTGAACATCCATAGCAGAGCCCACCAAATTTTACGCCAACAAGTCGTATGAGTTGTCTTCGATCATAGAGTTTGTCAAAGAGTGTCTGCACTGCCACCCACAGAGGCTCATCCAGAGCAGTGAAGGAGATTTTGGTTTGGCGACTAAAAGTATTGAAATCAGCATAACGTATTTTTACCGTGATCACAGAACACAAACGCCCGGAGTCGCGCAGTTCAAAAGCGAGTTTTTCTGTCATCCGCAAGAGGATCAGTCTGATCCTCGCCATATCCAGTGTATCGTTTTCCAGAGTCTGTTCTTTAGAGATGGATTTAGCTTCGTGGTATGACACCACAGGACGGTTATCGATGGCATTGGCGTGTTCCCAAATTGTCTTACCGGACTCGCCGAACTCGCGCTCTAGTAACTTGACGGGAATCTCACTGAGTACCTTAAGGGTGCGCACACCCATGAAACTAAGTCTCTTGTAGGTTTCCTTGCCAATTCCGGGTAATTTATTGGTGGACAAAGGTGCCAGAAAACCCTTCTCCTCACCATTGGGGACCAGTAATGTACCATTGGGTTTTGCCTCATTCGTACCTACCTTGGAGACGATCTTGTTGATCGACAGCCCAAACGATATCGGCAAGCCCGTCTCATGTATAATGCGCTGACGCAACTCCAGACTCCACTTCATACAACCAAAATACTTGTCCATGCCACTCAGATCCAGATAAAATTCATCTATACTGGATTTCTCAAACAGTGGAGCTTCCTCGTCGATGATGTCAGTGACCATCTGTGAGTAGTACACATAACTGTCAAAGTCTCCCCGCAGCACAATGGCTTGAGGACAAAGCCGCAGAGCCATCTTCATAGGCATAGCACTGTGTATACCAAAAGCGCGCGCCTCATAACTACACGCCGCCACTACACCCCTTTGACTCATCCCACCAACTATCAATGGTTTGCCCTTCAGCGCCGAATTCTTATTGACTTCTACAGAAACAAAAAAACTGTCCAGGTCAAGATGTAATATGGAACGCATAGCCGACATCATAATTTTCTTCTTATTCTCTTGTTGACCTATCCAAGACCAATCAACAATGTCGAATATTATGGCAAATATAATTCTATATGTATATTATTTCGACTAAAAATAAAAATTGTTTGGGTGGTTGAAAAAAGAATCGGATTGCCGCAGCAAAAAGTGCACATTGCTAAGCCAGAAGCCGGTGGACGTAGTCCTTCAAGAGGAACAGATACTCGTCAATGAGTCTAATATGAGTCCGAAAACTTAAAATCGCGATACGGATCCAAAAAATTTCGTCAATCGTGGTGGAAGAGACGAAAACTCGTCCATGCTTCACAATCTCCCTGACAAGCAATTCATTGAAAGCATTGGCATCACGGTCGGCAGGCACATAGCGATAGATACAAACAGAAAGATCAGGAAATGGGCCGGTTTCAAATCCCAGATTCCTCACTTCGCGATAAAAATACCGACACAACAGCAGCTTCTCATCCAAAGCAGCTAAAAATGGCTCAAATCCATACATTTTCAAGGGCAACCATAAACGAAGGCCTCTAAAATGCTTAGTCAATTCCGGTGAGAGGTCCGCAGGACTCCACTCCTCAGTCACTCCCAGACTATCCTGCATATATGCAGCGCGATAGTAATGAGCTCTGTACATTGAGGCCATATCCTTGATGAGGACAGCTCCCAGACCATAAGGAAGAAAAAGACCTTTGTGAGGGTCCACCACCACAGAATCCGACCTTTCTATACCGGCAAAAGCAGCGCTTACTTTCCCGAAATCCGGATGAGATAAATGGGAATGTCTAAAAAAACCACCATAAGCAGCATCAACATGGAACCAAAGGCCATGCTCGCCAGCAAGATCGGCTATTCTATCCAATGGATCAATGGCACCCGTATCCGTAGTACCGGCACTCGCAACTACCAGAAATGGTCTGAGACCGGAAGTAATATCATGATGAAGCATCTCTTCCAAAGCACCCGCGTCCATCCGAAAATGCCCATCCAGAGGTACAATTCTGAGTCCGGCCTCCGCTAAACCGGCGATCCGAATCGCCTTATGAACACAATGATGCACTTGAGAACTCAGATATATGCAAGTCTCAGAGATCTGGGATGACTTTATAGCTTTAGATTCCCGCGCTGTGACGATAGCGATGAGATTGGCGATCGATCCTCCGCTGGTCAGATTGCCGTGGGCAGTTGAAGGATATGACATGAGATCACAGAGCCATCGGATCAACTCATTCTCAATTCTCACAGCTCCCGGACCACCATAACTGATGCCTGCATACTGATTTGTAATTGCCGCGAGGAAGTCTCCGCAAGCTGAGGCAAATAGTCCTCCTCCGGGTATATAACCAAGATGACCACCTGAAGCAGGATTCAATCCATGGTCGAGCATACCTTTACGCAGTTCATCCAACATATCCTCAGTGGACACAGGACTGTCGTTCAATTTAAAATATCCTTTTACGCTGTCAAATGTCTGGTAGGCATTTCCTTCTTCTAAAGATTCCAGAAAATTTTCTGCGAAACTTTGCACAGCCTGGCTCAATTCATTTCTCTGAGAAGAATCCGGTTCTAAAACCAAGGATTGACGCTCAAGAGAAGCTATATTTTCACGTAATTCATCTGACATTGCAAGGTAGAAAAAGGCAATATATTCAAATTCGGATGAACTCCATATGATACCGCACTTTATTTATTTTTTTATAAAAAATTTACAACAATTTGTATTCTAATACGTATTTTTAAACCCTTTCCATCTAAGGAAAAAAATGGAAAGGCCTACATCTCAGAAATCATGCCTTACGAAGAAAAAATTTACGAAGCCCTAAAGTTTCACTTTGGATTTGAATCCTTTAAAGGGAATCAGGAACCGATCATACAAAGTGTACTGGCAGGAAGAGACACTTTCGTCATCATGCCCACGGGTGGAGGCAAGTCAATGTGTTATCAGCTACCGGCATTAATGATGCCAGGTACAGCCATTATCATTTCACCCCTCATCGCCTTGATGAAAAACCAAGTGGATTCTATCCGTGGTTATGGACAAACGGATGAAGTTGCTCATTTTTTGAACTCTTCTCTCAACCGGGGTGAGATCAAACAAGTAAAAGACGATATCATCCGCGCTAAAACAAAGCTCCTCTATGTAGCGCCGGAAACGCTCCAAAAAGACGAAACCATAGAATTTCTTAGCAGCGTAGATCTGTCTTTTGTCGCTGTAGATGAGGCTCATTGTATTTCGGAGTGGGGACATGACTTCAGACCGGATTACAGAAGAATAAGGGATATGATCAACTCTATAGACCATCGCATCCCGATCATTGCACTGACAGCAACTGCAACCCCTAAGGTACAGGTGGACATTGTCAAGAGCCTTGAGATGAAAGACCCCGGTATTTTCATGTCATCATTCAACCGGCCCAACTTATATTATGAAGTAAGGCCCAAAATCAATAAAGAGCAGACGATACGCCAGATCATCCAAATCATCAAAGCGCATCCCGGCCATAGCGGGATCATCTATGTTCAGGCACGGAAGACCACTGAAGATATAGCACAGATTTTACAAGTCAATGGTATCAAAGCAGCCCCTTATCATGCCGGTATGGACTCTAAAGCACGCAGTCAAGTGCAAGATGATTTTTTAATGGAAGAGATTGATGTCATTTGTGCAACGATAGCCTTTGGAATGGGTATTGATAAGCCCGACGTGAGATTTGTCATCCATTACGATATTCCAAAATCACTGGAAAACTACTACCAGGAAACCGGCAGGTCAGGACGTGATGGAATGGTCGGAGATTGCTATGCATTTTTTGCAAATGCTGATCTTGTAAGACTTGAAAAATTCCTTAGAGACAAGCCCGCATCAGAAAGAGAAATGGGCGCTCAACTCTTGGATGAAGTGTTGGCGTACGTAGAAAGTCCGGTTTGCAGACGTAAATTTGTATTACATTATTTTGGAGAAGAATTCGAGTCTGAGACCTGTCATCAAATGTGTGACAATTGCAAACATCCTAAGCAATCTCAGGAGGTCAAATCTGAACTAGAACTAGCTCTCAAAACAATACTGGCTCTCAATCAAAATTTCACCATCAAACCGGTGGTAGAATTCATCTGTGGAGTAAAAACAAAAGATATTCTGGACTATGAACTGGATTCACATGAACTGTTTGGTGCAGGTGAAACCCAAGGAAGTCTTTTCTGGTATTCTTTGATCAGGCAAGCAATTCTCATGGGATATCTCATTAAGGATATCGAATCTTATGGAGTTTTGAAAATCAGTGAGAAAGGCCAAGAATACCTCACCAAACCAATTAAAGTAGAGATATCTATTAACCATAATTATGAGGTCACTTCCAGTTTTGAGGAAGACAGTGCACCTGCACAAGGTGTGGCTCTGGACCCAGCATTGTTTGCTACCCTAAAGGATATACGTTTACAAGTAGCAAAGAAATTCAATGTAAAACCATGGGTTGTATTTTTTGATCCTTCTCTGGAAGAAATGGCCACACGCTATCCTATCTCTATAGAGGATCTTTGTAAAATATCCGGAGTGAATAAAGGTAAAGCGGAACGATACGGAAACGCTTTTATTGAATTCATTCAAAAATATGTAGAAGAAAATGATATACAGAGACCCGATGATTTTGTAGTCAAACAGGTAGCTGACAAATCCAAATTTAAAATTGAAATCATCAAAGGAATTGACAAAAAAATTCCCTTCGAAGATATTTGCAGAAATGTCCAGATGAATATGGAAGAACTTATGGATGAGCTCAACATGATCGTAAGTTCAGGTACCAAACTCGATATCGATTATTATATTGAAGACAATGTTGATGAATACAATAAACAGGATATTTACGAATATTTTTCGACGGCAGACTCAGATTCGGCAGAAGAAGCTTATCGCGCATTGAAAGAGGATGATATCACTTTTGAAGAAATAAGACTCATACGTTTGAAGTTTTTATCTGAAATGGTCAATTGATCAGCATGATCAAAATTTGTATCATACAGGGACCCAATCTGAATTTTCTCGGGCAGAGAGATCCTGAAATATATGGGTCTCAAAATTTGCAGGATATTTTAGATGGCCTTATTCAACAGTTTCCACGATGCAAGTTTAGCCAATATCAATCTAACGATGAAAATCAAATCATCGATGCTATTCAATCGTTAATCGGATCTGAAGTGCAAGGTCTTATCATCAATCCGGGTGGATATACGCATACTTCTGTAAGTATCTTTGATGCACTCAGTATGTTAAAAATTCCAGTAGTGGAAGTCCATATTTCTGACATCACTGCACGTGAATCTTTCAGGCATCACTCTTTGATTCATCCGTTGTGCTATACAAGAATCATAGGTATGGGTGTGGGTGGTTATGCGATAGGAGTGGAACGTCTGCTTGAATTTATTCATGCAGATCAATTGGTTTAAAATATCCACTTTTCATGTTTAAGACAAAATTTTATCTTTGAGTTTTTATTTGAAAATAAATTATGGTTTCAATAGAGCAAATAGTTGCAGTCAGTGGTCAACCGGGTTTATACAAGTTGATATCGTCAAGATCGAATGGCCTTGTATTAGAAGATCTGACTAATGGAAAGACTAATTTTTATTCCTCCCGAAATTCTGAATTCGCACCACTTGAAAGTATGGGAATTTATACTCTTGGAGAAACGATCGCTCTCAAAGACGTTTACGAAAAATTTGTGGAGTTTGAAAAAAATACAAAGATTCCATCACATGATGAAGCCGATAATGTGATCAAAGAGTTTTTTCAGATTGCTTTACCGGAACATGATCCATATCGTGTAAGACCAAGAGATATGAAAAAATGTCTTAAATGGTATCATCAATTAAAATCTCACCAACTCATCGTACCAGAAGATAATACCTCAAATCCACCAGAAAAAACTGATTGATTCAAGCATTCGAAATCATGTATAAAAACAAAAGAGTCGCTGTCGTTTTACCTGCTTACAATGCATCACTCACTTTGGAGCGCACCTTCCGGGAAATTCCAATGGACATTGTAGACGACATCATTCTTTGCGATGATGCAAGCAAGGACAATACCTTTGATATTGGGAGATCTCTCGGCATCCAATATTGCATCCGACATGAACAAAATAAAGGCTATGGTGGAAATCAGAAAACACTTTACAACAAAGCTCTTGAGATCGGCGCTGACATCATCATCATGCTTCATCCTGATTATCAATACACCCCAAAACTTATTCCTTCCATGGTGAATATTATTGGAGAGCAATTGTATGATGTAGTTCTTGGTTCACGGATACTAGGTGTAGGTGCATTAAAAGGAGGCATGCCTATTTACAAATATATTTTCAATCGTTTCCTGACCTTATCACAGAATTTTCTCTGCGGATATAAATTGTCAGAGTATCATACCGGTTACAGAGCCTTTTCCAGAGAGGTGCTGCAAAATATACCATTCAATCAGAATTCGGATGACTTCGTATTTGACAATGAAATGTTGTCGCAAATTATTTATTTCGATTATTCAATTGCTGAAATTAGTTGCCCTACCAAATATTTCGACGAAGCTTCATCTATCAATTTCAAAAGAAGTGTGGTTTACGGTCTTGGTGTGTTACGTGTTTCTATAGTCCACAGATTACAAAAGTTTGGATTATTAAAATCAAAACTTTATCAAAAAGACAATTCGATTTATTAGAATTGTCCAAGCTTTTTTTGATCAGTTGCTTCATCCTCTTCCTCATCATCAAAAGCAAGTAAATTTGAAGGAATTTCTTTGTTAGACTTAACTCCAAGTTTTTTTAATTTTTCTGCTTGATTGACTAGATTTCCACGCCCATCGCGCAATTGGCCTATTGCTTTTAAATACATCTCCTGACTCTTATTGATATGTTTTCCAATATCTTCCATGCTTTCCAGGAATCCTACGATTTTTTCATAAAGTCTCTCACCTTGTTTTGCAATCTCAGCTGCATTTCTACTTTGTTGTTCTCTTTTCCAAAGATCTGTAACCAACTTAAGCGCTGCTATCAAATTGGTTGGTGAAATCAACAAAATCCTTTTCTGGTAGGCATAATTCCACAATTCATTATCTTCCTGAACCGCTAGAATATATGCCGGTTCAATAGGAATAAATAACATTGTAAAATCTAATCCGGAGGTTAGTGTATCATACTTTTTCTTTGCCAGATCGTCGATGTGTTGACGAACAGACTGTACATGTTGTTGCAAATAAATGTCCTGTGTTGGTTTATCGTCTTCTGAGTTGAACCTATCGTAAGCAATCAATGATACCTTTGAGTCAATGATGATCGTTCGATTTTCAGGAAGGTAGATGATCACATCCGGTCTAAGCATTTTTCCATGCTCATCATACAAAGTTTCCTGAACCTTGTATTCTCGATTTTTCTGAAGTCCGGATTTTTCCAAAATACTTTCAAGAATCATTTCTCCCCAGTTACCCTGTTTTTTTGCTTGACCTCTGAGAGCTGAAGATAAATTATGCGCTTCCTGAGAAAGTTTATTATTCATTTCAATGAGATCCTTCACCTTCTCTTCTAACGAAAACCTTTGTTTAGATTCCTTATCATATGTCTCTTCAACTTTTTGCTTGAATTGATGAATGTTTTCACCCAATGGTTTGAGAATTGTTTCTAAATTTTCTTTATTCGCCAATGTAAATTTTTGGGATTTTTCTTCCATGATCTGATTGGCCAAATTTTGAAATTCAAGGATACTCTGCTTCCTCAATTCTTCAACTTCCTGTTTTTGTGATTCGAGTTTTTCCTGAAGAAACTTATTTTGTGAGCTAAACTCTGTAATGCTTCTTGATAGTTGTTGGAGCTGATTTTGTTGTTGTTGATTGAGCAAGCGTTCCTTTTCAAGATCCTGTTGCAGTAGTTTCCATTGCTGTGAACCGTGATCCAGTCTGGTTTGGAGTTGCACATTGTCAGAATTTAGTTTTTGGCTCTCGTCTCTTTTCATCTGAAGTTGATCCCCAAGTGACTTATGGTCCGAAATTAAATGAGAGAACCTATCTTGGACCAATTTACTTTCCATCTGAAGATCTGCCCACTTTTTTGAGAGCTCATCAAATTGACTTTTGGGCACAGAACTGAGCTTGTTTAACAAGAAGAGCACCATTCCGATCAAAAGCCCTATCAGTCCGTAAATGAGAGATTCCATTTCTTGGTTATTGTAGTGAGTCCATTAAGGGTTTCGCTGGGGAAAGATAAGCAAAAGGAATCAATCGTCCGGCAAAAGATCAGATTTGAAAATGTTTCACATATTTAATTAAATTAATATATAAATTAAGCTTACTTAATATTAATTCACATTACTTACGCTTTATAGTAATTTTGTAAAAATTAAAAGCCCATGCTAGAAGTCAAAGTTCCGTCTGTAGGAGAATCCGTAACTGAGGTGACCCTTATCAAAATTCTGAAATCCGAAGGTTCTTTCGTAAAAATGGATGAGGCCATCTGTGAATTTGAATCTGAAAAGGCCACATTTGAATTGCCGGCTGAAAAAGCGGGTGTCATCCACTGGAAAGCAGACATAGGTCAGGATCTTAAAATTGGAGACCTGGTTGCCTTGATCGATACGGAAAAAGAAGAAAAGACTGTATCTCCGGGCGACAATACTGCATCCGCTCCAGCTGAAAAAACACAAACTTCTACAAAAGAGTCAATCGCCTCACCTTCTGCCGAAAAATTGATGCGGGAAAGGCAGCTTCAGCCGGATCAAATTGAAGGGACAGGAAAGGAAGGTCGAATCACTAAATCTGACGTTGTATCTGCGACTGTAGCCATAACAGACATTGCATCCCAAGATCTGAAGACTGCCACACCTCCGTATCATGCCCCTAAAGCCAGCTTTCCTTCGGGAGCTAGAACAGACCGCAGACAAAAATTATCCAGAATGCGGCGAACCATTGCCAAACGATTGGTAAAGGTCAAAAATGAGACTGCTATGTTGACGACTTTTAATGAGGTAGACATGACAGAACTGATCACATTGCGCAATCGCTACAATGAAGCTTATCAAAAAAAATACGGTATCAAGATCGGATTTATGTCTTTGTTTGCAAAAGCCTGTGCTCAAGTTTTGATGGAGATGCCTGAAGTCAACGCTTTTATCGAAGAAGACGAAATCATCTACCACGATTATGCAGATATTGCTATAGCCATTTCTACACCCTCAGGACTTGTCGTCCCTCCTATTAAAAATGTGGAATCTATCTCTTTACATGAATTCGAGTTACAATTAAAGGTCCTCGCTGAAAAAGCCCGCACCAGTAGCTTGAGTTTGGAAGAGATGACTGGTGGCACTTTTACAATTACTAATGGAGGAGTATTTGGCTCTCTCATGAGCACTCCAATATTGAATGAACCGCAATCTGCTATTCTGGGGATGCACGCTATTAAAGAAAGACCAATCGCTCTAAATGGCCAGGTAGTAATCAGACCAATGATGTATCTTGCGCTTTCATATGATCATCGAGTGATCGACGGTAGTTCCTCAGTAACTTTCCTCGTCAGAGTAAAATCTTTACTCGAAGATCCGATGAGCTTATTTTTGCATTTATAAATTATCATGGTATGACGCTTCGGGATTTTTTTGATTGGGTGCAACAGAATCCATCGTTTCTTTGGATTTACTTTTTGGGGATTCCTGCATTGGCATTCCTTGCTGGGGTTTTTGCAAAGGATGAGGCATATCTCTCCCCCTGGAAAAATTTATACAGCTTTCTAATTTATGCTGTAACTATTCCTGGAATTTTTGCTGTCACATTAAATGTATATTTCTTCTTTTTTGAGAGAAGGAGTATCATGGACAGTGATCTTCTAATCCAGGTATTTCCAATACTTTCTATGATCTTCACACTATGGTTGATTCGAAGACAAGTGGACCTAGATTATATTCCGGGTTTTGACAAGTTAAGTGGACTTGCCATGATCATTGGAATTATTTTGACGATGATGTGGGTTCTCGACCGCACCCATATTTATTCCATCAGTTTTATGCCTTTTCCGGTAGTATTATTACTCATAGTAGCAGCCGTTTTACTCGTGAGATTTTTTACCAAAAAATTGGTCAGCTGATGTCAGCAAATCCTGTTTTCGACTTTCTTAAACTGCAATTTACCCAAAGAGTAATTGATGAGAACTTTTCAAAAATAGAATCTTGCCTACAATTACTGGATGAGGAGGACATTCAATTTCGTCCAAACGTACATTGCAATTCTATAGCAAACCAGCTGGAACATCTCAACGGAAATGTCAAGCAATATATATTACATACTTGGTCTGGTAATGGTTTTCGTGACAGGAATTCTGAATTTGCATATCCTATTAACAAAAGTAAAGCAGAACTATTACTGAATTTGAAGAAGACCATTCTTGAAGCGGATCGGGCGATTCAAAATTTGGATGAAAATGAGTGGAACAAATTATTTGAGATTCAAATTTATCATCTCAACTCAATAGAAATAATTGTCCATGTGATAGAACACTTTTCATATCATACCGGTCAGATCATTTTTCTCACCAAAATGATTACCGACAAAGATCTGAAGTTTTATAATGATCAAAAACTGGATTTTACCGAAAAAAAGGAATAAGCAAGAAGGATAAATTATATTGAAATATAAAACACAAACTTCAATATTCAAAGATAGGAACAAAAATGAAAGGAATTATTTTAGCAGGAGGGCAAGGTACTAGATTATTTCCGAGCACACTTGCGGTCAGCAAGCAGCTGATGCCAGTATATGACAAGCCGATGATTTATTATCCATTGTCCACTCTGATGTTGGCTGGTATCAGAGATGTACTGATTATATCTACACCGCGTGATTTGCCATCTTTTGCTCAATTATTTGGAGATGGAAAACAGATCGGATTAAATATCCAATACAAGGAACAAGCTATACCCAATGGATTGGCTCAGGCTTTTGTACTTGGTGCTGAATTCATCGGTGACGACAGTGTATGTCTCGTTTTAGGTGACAATATTTTTTACGGACATAAATTCCCTGAATTGCTACGTGAAAGCGCAAATCCCAATGGTGGGATAGTTTTTGCATATCAGGTAAAAGATCCGGAACGCTATGGTGTGGTTGAATTTGATCAAAATTTTAATGCCTTATCAATAGAAGAAAAACCTAAATCCCCAAAATCGCATTATGCTGTACCTGGCATTTATTTTTATGATAACAGCGTCATCGAAATTGCAAAAAACCTTCAACCCAGTGCAAGAGGAGAATATGAGATCACTGATGTCAACAGAGAATATTTGAGAATGGGTAAATTAAAAGTAGGTGTACTTGGAAGAGGCGTGGCTTGGCTGGACACAGGTACTCATGAGTCTTTAATGCATGCATCCCACTTCATTCAAGTCATAGAAGACAGACAAGGATTAAAAATAGGCTGCATTGAAGAGGTTGCATATACGATGGGTTTTATTACAAGAAGTCAACTCAGTGCGGAAGCAGAAAAATTAAAAAAAAGTATTTATGGTGAATACCTAATTCAACTACTCAAAAGTTTGGATTAACGCACTTTTTAATATAAAAAATAGCAGAACGGTTATACAGATTGAAGATGAGATGAATTATTTCAATCGAAAGCTAATTTACACATGAACTTTTTTTGATTCCGGATAAAACCTAAATAAATGGTTTCTTTTGATTATTTTCAAAAGTTAAAGACAAAAAAATTATGTAAACCCGGATTTTGCATGTGGGATCCTTGTTAGAATCCACTGGGCAATAAGGTATTGGGATTAGATGTGACCGAGTGGATTCGCAAAACGAAAATTGAGTGAGCGATTTCACCTAATGATAAAAAAACCAAGAACAGCTTCACTTAACATTTTTTAAAAAAAATTTCTACTTGCGAATCTCCTAAAATGCTTGATTTTAATAATAAATTCAATTTGGCTCTCAATATTGAATCAACAAAAAAATTGGATTACATATTCATTCAAAAGTGCTTCCAGCCTTGTGCTTGCAATGGATGCAATTTGCCTGATTTACTTCGCAATTGGATGCCTGTTTCCTGATTTTTAATCTCACCGATATGATAAAATTCCGGTAAATATTTTAGTTTATCCGTATCCTCAGGTTTAATTACAAATAATAATTCATAATCTTCACCACCATGCAATGCACATGTTATCGGGTCCATTTGAAATTGAAAAGCCAGCATAGAAGCATCCTGATGAATCGGAAGAGAATCTTCAAACACCTCTGCACCACAGGAAGATCGTCTACAAATATGCATCAAGTCGGAGGAAAGTCCGTCTGACAAATCCATCATTGCGCTAGGCACTACCGCCATTTTTTCCAGCCAAGCGACACTATCTTTTCGAGCTTCCGGCTTGAGAAATCTCTCTACCAGATAATCTTTACCTTCCAGATCAGGTTTGATCTGTGGATTTTCCAGGAAAATCTGCTTCTCACGCTCCAGCAACAGCATACCCAAATAAGCAGATCCTAAATAGCCACTCACAAAAATTTGGTCACCTTCGCGAGCACCTGAGCGGGTCACGATTTTTTCTTTTTGTTGAAAACCTATTGCTGTCACAGAAATAACTAATCCCTTTGGTGATGATGTCGTATCACCCCCTACAAGATCAACCTTATAAACCTCGCAAGCCTCTCTAATTCCTTCATACAATTCAGCTAATGCTTCAACTGAATAGCGGTTAGAAACTGCAATCGATACTGTGATCTGAGTCGCTATAGCGTTCATCGCATATATATCGGAAAGATTGACAACCACTGCTTTATATCCCAGATATTTGAGAGGAGTATATGTCATATCAAAATGAATTCCTTCGACCAACAAATCTGTTGTCATTACCATATTGCCTTGAGGAGGTTGGATCACCGCTGCATCATCACCGATACCCAACACACTGGAGGATTTTTTCAAATCAAAATCCTGTGTCAATAATTCAATCAACTTGAACTCACCCAGGTCATTGATTTCTGTGCGGTTTATTTCCTGATTCTCCATGAAAAACTAATTTGTTTGAGTTTGAATCAAAGCCTCAATATTTGAGGCAAACACAGGCCATATATCATGTGTGGGTACAGGAGTGACAATATTCATTTCTTGCTGCGTGATTGGATGATATAGACTAATCTTCCAAGCATGCAATCCAATGCTCCTGTCCTTGTTGCTTCGCCGCGCACCATACTTTACATCTCCCCTTATTGGGAATCCTGAATGAGCAAGTTGTGCTCTGATCTGGTGGAACTTACCACTGCCGGTCCTAAGTTCCAACAGCCTGTATTTGTCAGAAGTAGCCAAAGAAATGCATTGCAGCTCTGCAGCTTGATAGGATTCGGCCTCATCATCCCTTATTTGAGCTTTTTGTCCGGACTTTTTTACGAAATGCTTTAAGCTGGTAGGGAAATCACCTTCATCATAAGGGACTATTGCGATATAAGACTTCTTCCAAAGCCCTTGTTGCATTTGATCTTGAAATATTGTTTGAATTCGGGGTGATTTTCCAAGTAAGATCACCCCGCTTACCGGCCTATCCAGCCGGTTGCACAAAAAGAGTTTCTGCTTGGTGTAAATTTCTGCTAGTCTTAGTACACTTTTATCTCCGGACGGATCTTCTTGGGAAGGCATTCCGGGAGGTTTATTGACTGCAACGATGTGATGATCCTTGTATAGAATCAATTCCGAAATCGGAACTTTCTTGATTTCTTCCATTTACTTTTTGTCAACTTCTTCGTAGTCCGTAAACTCTATGTTCTTTGATTTACTTTCCTGTTCTGTTAAGGCGCGGTTGACGGCAATGAACTTGTTGTACAGGGTATAGACACCATAAGCTGCCAATATGACAATGAGCAATCTGACCATGAGGAGAGGATTTAGCTTAATCAATGTGTACTGTACGAAATAGTTCAATCCTGCGTTATTTATTGGTATTTTTTCCGAAGCAGTCATGCGTCAGAGCCTATTTTATCGCGTAAAGTGTAAAGGACTGACGGACTTTTGCTACTTTTACAGGAATATTTTTAAAATATAATTTTACTATATTTATAATCAACTCATTTTCAAATGAATGTTTTAACAAATCGCGCTAATTTCACAGGGTGGCTGGTGTTTTTGGTA
>Ga0268298_10000247_pt1 | contig 71523 bp, 77 predicted proteins | sample WWTPWeurt_MetaG_FD_194462 | JGI IMG/M metagenome (GOLD analysis project Ga0268298, IMG submission 194462) | Activated sludge microbial communities from WWTP in Nijmegen, Gelderland, Netherland - WWTP Weurt | ecosystem: Engineered > WWTP > Aerobic digester > Activated sludge | place...
TATGAAGGCGTCAGCCGCGCCATTAGTGAACTGATCATCGCCAATCCGCACTACGAACTGTGTCAGCAGATGACCCGCAAGCTGTTCGTCGCGCGGAAGAAGCGCGATGCCTGATAGGACAGAAGTGATGAGGCGAGAACTACCATGAGCGACATGTCTGAAAGACACGAACCCGAGCGCCTGCAACGCGCTGCGCTGGAGAGGCTCTTTGCGACTACGGAACTGGAGACGTTCGACCTGTTCCGCAATTTCCCGGTGGCGACCCCACGCTACAACCTCGCCAGGTTTCTCGCCCATTACGAGATATTCAAGAAGATCATCGATGTGCCTGGCGTGATCGTCGATCTGGGCGTGTTCCGCGGTGCCTCGACATTTACTTGGGCCAAGTTGTGCGAGATATTCTGCCCAACCGACATCCGCAAGACGGTCATCGGTTTCGACACCTTTGCCGGTTTTCCAAGAATCGGCGTCGAGGATGGCCCGGAAGACCCGACGCAGGATGTGGTTCCGGGCGGCTATTTCGGGGGTAGTTCGGTTGAAGCCGACCTGATGCTGGCGCAGGAGGCCATGAACCATGATCGACACCTGCGCCACAAGAACCGGATCGAATTCGTCAAAGGGGATGTCTGCGAGACGATTCCTCGGTTCGTCGACGACCAGGGCGAAGGCTTGCGTATCGCCCTGCTGAACCTGGATCTCGACCTGTACGAGCCGACGCGGGTCGCGCTCGAACATTTCGTTCCGCGAATGGCGCGCGGCGGCGTTATTGTCGTCGATGAATACGCGGTGGATACGTTCGGCGGTGAGACCCGGGCGGTGGACGAGTATTTCGAGCGTCGCTACGGAAAGAAGCCGCGCGTTGTAAAGTTCCCGTGGCACAGCAATCCAACCGGATTCATTGAGGTCGATTGGTGAGAGTCGGCATCATCCAGTCGTCGTTCATTCCCTGGCGCGGTTACTTCGACTTCATCGCCAGCGTAGATAGGTTCGTCTTCCACGACGATATTCAGTACACCAAGGGCGACTGGCGCAACCGGAATCGCCTGAAGACGCCGCAAGGCCCGGTTTGGCTGACCGTGCCGGTACATTACGAGCGTGTTTCACAACTGATCTGCGAGACACGCGTTGCGGAGTCGACAGATTGGCGCACCAAACACCTGCGCCTGTGGCAGGCCAACTATCGACAGGCGCCCTATCTCGACGATGTGCTGAACATACTCGGGGATATGGAACGTGGCCGGGCCTCGCTCACGATCAGCCAACTCAATATTGCGCTGACTCGATCGATCTGCGAGTATCTTGGCATTACGACGCCGATGGCAATGTCTAATGACTATGAGTTGGCCGGCGCAAAGACGGATCGTCTGCTGGACCTGCTGGGGAAGGTCGGTGCCACGACCTATCTCTCGGGACCGAGCGCAGCCGCCTACCTGGATGAAGAAGCATTTCGCCGTGCCGGTATCGGACTCGAATACAAGTCCTACGCCTACGCGCCATATGCCCAGCTATGGGGCGACTTCGACGCAACCGTGTCGATTCTCGACTTGATCGCAAACTGTGGGCCGGCAGCGCGAGAATCCCTCTCCAGCCATTCGCCGGACCAAGTGGCCGTGCCGCCTGCACAGCCGACAACAGCCATGGAGCGCAACTGACCATCATGGGTTTCGTTAGAGCCAACATCATTCCAATCATCGAGGAGCACGGCAAGCGACCTTTCTCCGGCCGCCTGTTGCTGCTGGGGCAGGCAGACGTCTATTTCTCGCAGCAGTTGCTGGATGGGATGGCGCACACGGCGCGTGTGGCGCTGGCCGACGGAGTGCCGACGCGTCTTTCCCACGCGCCGGTACTCGCCGCGAAGGGTTATATTTCCGGCGATACGCTTTTTCGGCAATTGGGTTTCACCGAAATTGCGGTCATGGATGTCAGCACCTTCGAGGGCGCCGATATCCAATTCGATCTCAACTCCCCTGAATTGCCGGCGGCGCTTGCCGAGCAATTCGATGCCATTATCGATCACGGCACGCTGGAGCATGTGTTCCATCTGCCCAATGCCATGCGCAGCCTGCATCGTATGTTGAAGCCCGGCGGGCGGATGATCCACTCCGCACCGAGTGGCAACTTTTTCGACCATGGCTTCTACATGTTTCAGCCGACGCTGTTCATGGACTTCTATTCAGCCAATAACTGGGACATCAACTCGATCAAGGTTGCGCAATTTACGCCCAACCAGGAAACCGAGCCGGCGTTCTTTGCTGACTACGAGCCCGGCCTATTTGGTGCGGTAAGTTACGGCGGCATGGACAACAAACTGTATGCAACGATTTGTGTTGCCACAAAGACTGCCAACAGCACTTGGAATGTCATTCCTGCGCAGGGAACGTATGCCCGGCTAGCAGGTTGGTCGTCGCCAACGCCGTCGACAAATGCAACGACTGGCGGCTGGATCAACCGCATCGCCACGAAGCTCGGCTATTGATTGCACACATGGACACTACAGATTGCGATTGGAAGCGCCCAAGTTTTTTGGGGCTGGGGGTGGCTCGGGCGGGGACGCGTTGGCTAGCTCAGTGCTTGGCCGAACATCCCGAGATAATTGTGTCGGCCGAAGAAGCCAGCTTTTTTGTTCGCAGAAGACTGCTATCAACTTGGCAGAATGGATTCGCTTGGTACGGATCGTTATTCCACGACCCTTTAAAGCCGAATGCCAAAGTTTGGGGAGAAATTTCCCCACCCTACCTGGGGGATGCCGAGTCTGCCGGCTTGATTCGTGCATATGCCCCGGACGCAAAACTGATTTGTATTCTGCGTAATCAATCCGAAGCGTTACATTCGGCATATCGGCTATTCTTGCATTTCAATCCTGATCTGTCCAGAACGTCTTTGTCGTATTACACATATCTGCTGTACTCGCCGAAGCTTTTTGACGAGTACTTCTACTTGGAACATATCCAGCGCTTTCACGAACTGTTCCCGAAGGAGCAATTGCTAGTCCTCGTCTACGATGACATCAAGAATAATCCGGACCATGTTTTGAGATGCGTCTTCCAGTTTCTCGGTGTGGACGAATCTTTTTCAGCGAAGTCATCTCGAACCAACATTAACCCCATGGAACTCGTCGTCAAACGGAGCGAATTTCTGGCACGAATCACGAGGTTCATGTCCAGCAGGCGCGGATTATCTCGGTTATCAAACGTAATGGACGGGTTCAACTCAACTCATGTTAAGCGGGCAGATTTGCCCGAGAGGCATCGATCATCGGAGGAACTTAACGAGCGCATTCGCAACATTTATCATGCGCACAACGAGCGATTGGGCGATTTCCTAGGAAGGGACCTCAGCCACTGGAATCTGTGGAAGGAATAGGAGGCTTGATGCAGGATCCGGTAGCCAAAATTCTGGCGACGTCAGGACCTAGTGCTACCGGCACGGATAGCTCGGCGGATCTACTGGCCTTTTTGGCCGTGCCGGAGGCCTCCGAACGGGCGCGCAGATTCATGCAACTGGCTTCCGCGCGCGCCGATCAGGGAGATTGGCAGGCTGCCGTCACGTTTTGCCAGCGCGCCTTCGCAACCAAGCAGTGCCAGGGCGATGCGGCGGTTCGTGCCGCGCTTGGCATCCTGAAACAGGCTGGCGATGTGGAGGGGATGCGGAAAGTCCTGATCCAGGCGGGAACCTGGGCGGCCAAGGCCGGCTTCGTCATCGAAGCCCTCGATCTGCTGGGGCGGGCGTTCAATATTTACGCCAGCCATTGTCGGCAGGATCACTATCGGTACGATGCCGAATTGTTTGCGACCATGGACGCGTTGGCGCTCAGTTATCGGGGTGCAGCCGTCACAGACCCGGTGTCACCTAGCGGCGGGCCGATGCGCGTGGCGGTGCTGGTATTCGGCGCACTGCACCGCGAATCGGTGATCGTCCGCCTTCTGGCTGCCCTGGCGGAGCACGCCGACCGGGAACGTTGTCAATTGGCGTTCTTCGTGCCTGAAGGCAGGACCTCGTTGCTGCAGTCCGCTGACGCGCGCGTCCAACTCGATGCCCTGCGTGCCCATGGCTGGGACGTGGTGGTGCCGGACTCGGACCAGGCTCTGGAAGTTCTGACCGGAACCGCCGCGGCAATACGGGAGTGGCGCGCCGACCTGTTGCTCACATCGGCCTTGGGCGCTGACTTGCGCCACTATTTCATCGCCGCCCAGAAGGTCGCGCCACGGACGGTCAGCCTCGTACTCGGGCCGCCGTCACAATTCACAGCCCCCTGGGTGGATTGGAATATTGCCGTTTCTGCCCATCCTGCACTGGATTGCCCCGGCAATTGCGTTGTCACCCCCCTCGAATTCGCCTTGCCGAGGCGCGAACAAGTGGTGCCCAAACCACGGGAAGCGCTTGGTCTTGGCGGAGCGGTTTCCATCGTTCTCTCTGCCGGTCGCGCCATCAAATTCGAGGCGTCGGGCTACTGGCAGGTTGTTGCGGGAATCCTGGACCGCAATCCGCAGACCGTGTTCGTTGCGCTTGGGCTGGAGCAACTGCCCAAAGCGGCCGACGCGGTTCCTGCCGCGGCGCGGCAGCGGGTGCGGCTGTTGCCCTGGCAGGGACGCTATCAGGAGATATTGGTCCTGGCCGATGTAGTGCTCGATACCTTTCCCTCTGGCGGAGGCGCTGTGTTGATCGATGCCATGGCGTTGGGGGTTCCCGTGTTGAGCATGGGTAACGATTACTCGCACGAGTTCGATCAGACCGACTGGTCCTTGGGGAACGAGATCGTGGGCATGGATGAGTTGGTTGCGCCTCATGGCGACCATGCAGGTCTGGTTAGCCGGGTGGAACGGCTGCTTGGCGATACGGTCGAGCGCCGGCGCCTTGGTGATCTGTGCGGGGAACGGATGCGCACAGGGCGCGGCAATCCGGCGCGTATGGTGAGCGGTTGGCTGTCCGTATTCGAGCGTGCCGTCGCGGCGAAGGCGGCCGGCGACATTTGGACGCCGCCCGCCAGCCCAGCGCATGGTGGCCAGCGACCCTTGCCGCCATCGCTGGTTGCGGATGCGCGCGTCTTCCTCCTGCCGGACCGCCCTCTGCTTGTGACCATCATCACGCCCACGTACAACAGGGCGCCGTTTCTCGTCGAAACCATTGAAAGCGTTCTTTCTCAGGATTATCCCGAGATCGAATACCTCATCCTCGATGACGGTTCCACCGACACCACCGAAACCGTTCTTGCACCCTACCGTTCCAGGCCAGGCGTGAGAATCGAGCGCCATGCCAACATGGGTGAGACCCTGACAGTCAATAAGGGATTTGCCATGGCGCGCGGCGATATCGTGTGTGTCGTCAATTCTGATGACCCCATCATGCCGGGTGCCGTCCGGGAGGCCGTATCCTATATGCGTAAGCATCCCGAAGTTCTGGCGGCCTATCCTGACTGGATAGAAATCGGTCCCCGCTCGGAGGAACTGAAGCGGATGCGGCTGCCCAACTATGACCTTCAAACAATTCTGGGACAGTTCAACATAGCGCTGGGTCCCGGAACCTTCATTCGTCGCGAGGCATTTGACCTGATCGGATACCGGGATCCGACCCTGCGCTATACGGGTGATCTGGATTTTTGGCTGCGCCTTGCACGACACGCGCCCCTCGGACACATTGCCGAGCTCCTCGCTACCCATCGTACCCATACGGGTGCCGCGAGCCACTTTGGCCGCGGCGCCATCATGGCAAACGAAATCGTGCGTCTGGTGCGCGAGGCTTATGGTTCGGGACAACTCCCCTCTTCTTTAAACCGCTTGCGCTTCAAGAGCTTCTGCATTGCCCACTATGCGGCGGCCCGGGCCGCCGGCTGCGACGTGGTTGTCAGCGCACGGCACTATGTGCTTTCGGCTGCCTATGCCGCGGCCTACGTCCTGCGCCGCTTTCTGGTGGCGCTTGGGCTGCACCGCAACTAATAGAGGCGCCATGTCCGGGACGGCAAACACCTTCATGCCTAAAGTCTCCATTGTCATTCCTGTGTACAACGGGGCCGACTATCTTGCCGACGCGATAGATAGCGCCCTAGCCCAGGACTATGACAACAAGGAAATAATCGTCGTCAACGACGGCTCGACCGACGACGGCGCCACTGAGGCGATTGTCAGTGACTATGGGACAAAGCTACGCTATTTCTTCAAGCCGAACGGCCACGTGGCCTCGGCCCTGAACTATGCCATCGAAAGGATGACCGGGGAGTATTTCTCCTGGCTTAGCCACGACGACCTCTATTTTCCAAACAAGGTTTCGGCGCAGGTGGCGCAGCTGGCTGGCGAACCAACCAACACGATAATCTATTCTGATTTCGAGGTTTTGGATGTAGCTGGTGGTTGCCGCTGCGACGTCCGTCTGTCCTCGCCCACTCCCGATGGGTTTCGTTTGTGGATTACCGCCAACAATTCCCTGCATGGCTGTTCCTTGCTGATTCCCCGCAGCGCTTTCGACGAATGCGGCCGATTCAATGAAACTCTGCGTACGACTCAGGATTATGATATGTGGTTTCGCATGTCGGCGCGTTATCGGTTCATCCATTTGCCGCGGGTGCTGGTTACGGCAAGGCAGCATGCGGGGCAGGGCAGCCGGCAGCTTGGCAAGCTGGCGCAGCGGGAGTGCGATGATCTTCTGGCGGAGTTCGTCGATGACCTGTCGGCGGTCGACATGGGCTGTGGCGACGGATATCGCTTGCCAGTCGCTTTCGCGGCGCTTTCCGAGAACCTAAGGCGCAGGGGCTTTGATCGCGCTGCTGGCGCAGCTTTGCAGCGCGCGCGCGAGTCTGTCAGTGGGGGATGGATATCTCGTCTGGTCGGCAATACGTGCCTTGCCGCCAGCGCGTTGGGAGGATTGCTCGTTGGCGGCTTGCAAAGGGGGAGGATGATGGGGAGTAACAAGCTGAAGCTAGGCATCCAGAGGCTTAGAGAGTTATTGCGACCAGGGGGGGGGCGCGTACGCGAGAAATTTGTCGCTATATATCGGGAAAACGTGTTCGGCAGCGACGAATCGCGTTCCGGTGCGGGGTCGACCATGGAACAAACCGCAACCTTGCGTGTGGCGCTGCCGGCCCTGCTCGGCGAGCTTGGCGCACGTAGCCTGATCGACGCGCCCTGCGGTGACTTCAACTGGATGCGCCACACGCCGCTCAACCTCGACAGCTACATCGGCATCGACATCGTCGAGGAGTTGATCCGTACTGACCAGGAGATGTATGGCAGCCCGAAGCGGGAGTTCCTTTGTCGGGACATCATCGCCGACCCTCTGCCGACGGCGGAGGTCATTCTGTGCCGCGACTGTCTGGTGCACCTGACCTTCGACCAGGCGTCGAAAGCGATTAGCAACTTCAAGCGCTCCGGCTCCACCTATCTGCTGACGACGACCTTCAGCGAACGCGACGCCAACGTTGACCTCAAGGGCAAGGACATCTGGCGTACCCTGAACCTCGAGCGCGCACCGTTCAACTTCCCGCCGCCGTTGCGCTTGGTCAACGAGAACTGCACTGAGGGCGACGGCGCCTATGGGGACAAGTGCCTCGGCCTCTGGCGGCTTGCCGACCTTCCCGCTTAGGGCTCCGTGCTGCCGCTGCCGCGATTGCCCATGAAAATCCTGTTTGTTGCCATGTCGGACACCATCCATACCGCGCGCTGGATCGGCCAACTCGCCGGCCTGGGCTGGGATGTTCACCTGTTCCCCAGCATCGATACCGGCGAGACGCATGCCGACATCGCCGGCGTCACGGTGCACCACTCGGTTTTCTCGCACAAGGGCAATCCCGGCGCCAATCGCTACCGTGGCCTGCGTGTCTCCTCCCGCTCTGTCGCGCGGTTTGCACGCAGCATGCTGACGCGGCTCTTGCCCGGCTATCGCACCTGGCAGTTGCGGCGACTCGCCGCGCAACTGCGGCCCGACTTGATCCATTCGCTGGAGATTCAGCATGCTGGCTATCTGGTGCGCGCGATCAAGGACGACTGGCAGGGGCGGTTTCCGCGCTGGTGGGTGACCAACTGGGGTAGCGACATCTATCTGTTCGGGCGCCTCGAAGAGCACCGGCAGCGCATTCGCGCGGTGCTGGAGGCCTGCGATCACTATTCCTGCGAGTGCGCGCGGGACGTGGCGCTCGGCCGCGAGTTCGGCTTTCGCGGCGCGGCGATGCCGGTGATGCCCAACGCCGGCGGCTTCGACCTGGCGCGCGTGGAGGTGCTGCGAGGCGCTACGCCGCCGTCGCGGCGGCGCACCATCATGCTCAAGGGCTACCAACACTGGGCCGGCCGGGCGCTCGTGGGCTTGCGGGCATTGGCGCGTTGCGCCGACGTGCTTCCGGGCTACACGGTGGTGGTGTACTCGGCAAACGCCGACGTGGTGCTGGCGGCGCGCCTATTCGCCCAGGAGACCGGTATCGCCGTACGCTTCATAGAGGCGGGCGCGCCGCACGAGCAGATCCTGCGCGGCCACGCTGCCGCGCGCATTTCCATCGGCCTCAGCATCAGCGATGCCATCAGCACGTCGTTGCTGGAAGCCATGGTGATGGGCTCCTTTCCGATCCAGAGCTGCACTGCCTGCGCCGACGAATGGCTCGAGCACGGCGTCGGCGGCCTGCTGGTGCCGCCCGAGGATCCGGACGTGATCGCGGCAGCTTTGCGTCAGGCGCTGACCGACGATGGGCTGGTCGACGGTGGCGCGGAGCAGAACTGGCGAGTCGCGTGCGCCCGGCTGGCGGCCGACGACCTGCGGGCGCGGGCCGTGGCCATGTACGCAGGCCTGAACCTGGCGCCACTCCCGAAGGAAGGTGCCAATGGATGAGGCCGTGCCGCCGCTGGTCTCGATCGCTATTCCGGTCGATAACCAGGGCGAATTCCTTGCCCAGGCTATCGACAGCATCCTGGCGCAGGCGTATTCGCGGCTGGAACTGATCGTGCTGGACGACCGGTCCCCCGATGGGTTGTCTGGCTTCTTTTGCCGCATGGCGACGTTTAGCATGCATGGCGAGGATAAGATTTCGTTGGTCATGGAACCATTGCAGTGAAGAAAACCATATTGCTGGTGGCAATGCTGGACAGTATCCATACTGCCAAGTGGGTAGCCCAGTTGCATGAGCAGGACTGGGATGTGCATTTATTTCCCAGCAAACGCGGACAATCCATCCACCCTGCCATTGGCAATGTTACTGTTCATCACATGCTCTATAGTGAGCGTCTGTCCGCTGACCGGGCCTCGAGTTCCGTCGATTCACCCTCGGTATTTGCCCTTTGGTTCGATAGATTCCGCACCCACATTTTTGACCGACGCTTCCCAATGCACAGGGCGAGGCAATTAACAAGGGTTATCAGCAGGCTGAGGCCAGATCTGATTCATTCCATGGAAATGCAGGCAGCGGGATATCTGACGCTGGAGGCAAAAAAGCAATCTGCCGGATTATTTCCTCCATGGCTGCTAACCCTCTGGGGAAGTGACGTATTTCTGTTCGGTCGATTGGCTGACCACAAAGAAAAAATACGGGCGGTACTGGAAAATTGCGACTATTTCTCGTGTGAATGTGAGCGGGATGTAGAACTTTCACGCGCACTTGGTCTTAAAGGAGAGGTGGTTTCCTTTGGTATGCCGGTTACTGGCGGGTTCAGCCCCGCGGAACTGGCAATATCGGAAAACGCTTCCCTTACGGCCGACCGCAAGGTAATTATGCTGAAAGGCTATCAACATTGGGCCGGACGCGCGCTGTTCGGGCTGCGCGCCTTGGAGCGCTGTGCCGACTTGCTGTTCGGGCATGAAATCGTAATTCATTCTGCTGTGCCGGATGTTGCCTTGGCCGCCGGGCTGTTTTCGGAAAACACAGGGATTCCTGTTCGAGTCCTGCCACAAAGAATGTCGCATGGCGAAATATTGGCGCTCCACGCGCGCGCCAGGATATCCATCGGCCTCAGTATCAGCGACGGAATCAGCGTATCGATGCTTGAAGCCATGGCAATGGGTTCCTTCCCGATTCAGAGTTGTACGGCATGTGCCAACGAGTGGATTGAGCACGGCGTAAGCGGGATGATCGTTCCTCCGGAAGATCCGGATATCATCGAGATGGCGATACGAATGGCACTGTCGGACGACGAATTGGTGAACCGGGCCGCGGAAATTAACCGCCGGGTAGTGCAAGAAAGAATGGATAGCGATCGCCTCAAGCAAGAAGCAATAGAGATTTATTCCAGAATCCTGCGGATTCAGAAAAGCTGAAGCTCAATGGCCTAGATGGACGACAAGATTGTAGCCATGCCGAAAGTGACCATTGCCATACCGGTGTACAACGGCTCAAACTTCCTGCGAGAGGCGATTGACAGCGCGCTGTCGCAAACATATCCAAATACCGAAATTGTGGTGGTGAACGATGGGTCAAAGGATGACGGTGCGACTGAGCAAATCGCTCTGTCCTATGGCGACAGGATTCGTTATTACTCAAAACAAAACGGCGGAGTAGCGTCGGCATTGAATCTTGCCGTTGAAACAATGACAGGAGCGTATTTATCCTGGCTGAGCCATGACGATTTGTACACCAGTGACAAAATTGAAAAGGAAGTGGCTGCCTTGGTCAATGCGAGGAACGATCACAGCATAATTTATTGTGACTATTCTGTCTTTACCGACAATACGGCAGATGCAATAGCTCGTAGATTGAAAAATGTTGCTCCGGAAGGTTTCCGCTATTGGCTAACGGTTGAGAGCGGGGTGCACGGATGCACGTTGCTGATTCCTCGACATGCGTTTGAAAAAGTTGGCGGCTTCAACGAAAGTTTGCGAACTACCCAGGATATGGACTTATGGTTCCGTATGGCTAATGAATATTCATTCATTCATATTCCTGAAGTGCTTGTTAAGTCCAGATTTCACGATGCGCAAGGTAGCCGCGTAATGTCCTCGATTGCCAAGACTGAATGCAACAATTTATTCTCGAAATTCATCAGTGAGTTGGATGTGAAAGAAATTGTAGTTGCTACAGGAAAGCCGCTGGCGGAATCTTATGCAAGGATTGCATCGCGCATGTTTAGGCTGGGGCTGAATCAAGCCGCTGCTTTGGCTGAAAGCTACGCCCGGCAACATGATCCGAACAAGTTAATGTTTATCACAAGAAATGTTGGCTATGTTATGGATCGGATCGCTTACATGCTTCGTACATTCCTGCCGGCAGGTATTTTCGTCCACATCAAAATGTTCATACTCCGTGTGCGGACGATTAAAACACTATAATTTTGCATGACGGTGCCGGAGAAAATCATTTTGCGGCTTCGCCTACGTCAAGGTCAGTCTGAAACAATCTCACCACGAATCCATGCTCATGACGAAACCCAAAATGTGCAACAGGCAATCGTGGTGAGTAACACTAGATTCCGAATCTTGCGCATATAGCTGCAAGAACTTTTGAATTTGTTGGCGGGCAATCGGGAGAACCGTGCGCAATGAATATTTTGATATTGGGTGCGACCGGAATGCTTGGAAATGCAATGATCCGCATTCTCAGCGAGAATGCGGACTGGGACGTATTTGGAACGATTCGCTCCGGAAGTGCCGGCCGGTTCTACTCCAAAGGAATCTCCGAGAAGCTGTTGGCTGGTATCGATGCCGAGAATCAGGATTCGCTTGTCAGTGTATTCAACAGAATCCGGCCAAAGGTGGTGATTAACTGCATCGGCCTGATCAAACAACTGGCGGAAGCAACCGATCCGTTCTTGGCGCTCTCGATCAATTCTGTGTTGCCCCACCGCATAGCCAGATTGTGCGATCTGGCAGGAGCACGATTAGTGCACATTAGTACAGACTGCGTCTTCTCCGGGAAAAAGGGGAATTACCGAGAAACCGACCCGTCAGATGCGGAAGACCTCTACGGGAAATCCAAGTTCCTTGGAGAGGTCGATTATCCCTATGCAATCACCTTACGTACGTCCATTATTGGGCACGAGTTGCAAAGCGCCAATGGTCTGCTTGGCTGGTTTCTGCAACAGGAAACGCAGTGCGATGGCTACGTCAATGCCATATTTTCTGGACTGCCCACCGTCACGCTTGCACAAATTGTCAAAAATGTAGTGATTCCGCGCCCCGAACTATCAGGCGTATATCATGTGGCCGCGCAACCCATTTCCAAGCACGATCTGCTTAAGTTGATTGCCAAAATATATGGGAAATCCATTCAAATCGTGCCGAATGACAAATTAGTAATTGACCGCTCACTGAACGCGGGTCGATTCCTCGAGGCGACGGGCTATCTCGCGCCGAGTTGGCCAGAGCTAATTAAGTCGATGTATGCAAACAGATAGTGTTGGCTAATCATGTTCAAAAATAAAGTGCTAATGATAACGGGTGGGACGGGTTCCTTCGGCAAGACGGTTCTCAGGCGATTTCTTTCCTCAGAGGTGCGAGAGATTCGGATCTTCAGCCGCGACGAAAAAAAGCAAGAGGACATGCGCATTGCGCTCAAGAACGACAAGTTGAAATTCTATATCGGGGATGTAAGAGATTACGACAGCATCAGCCAGGCGATGAAGGGAGTTGATTACGTGTTTCATGCCGCGGCATTGAAACAGGTTCCCTCCTGTGAGTTTTATCCCATGGAGGCGGTCCGCACCAATGTGATCGGCACAGAAAATGTTCTAAATGCCGCCACATTGAATGGTGTCAGGCGAGTTGTTGTGCTCAGCACTGACAAAGCGGTCTACCCCATTAATGCCATGGGCATCTCAAAGGCGTTGGCCGAAAAGTTGTTGGTGGCGAAGTCGCGCATGCAGATGGAAGGAGAAACAGTATTTTGTGCGACCCGCTATGGCAATGTGATGGCCTCCCGCGGTTCTGTGATTCCCTTGTTTGTCTCACAAATCAAGGAGGGCAGGCCACTGACGGTGACCGACCCGAAAATGACACGCTTCCTGATGTCGCTTGAGGATTCTGTGGATCTGGTGCTCTATGCTTACGAGCACGGCCGGCAGGGTGATATCTTCGTGCAGAAAGCGCCGGCTTCGACTGTGGCCGATCTGGCTCAGGCAATTAAGGACATTTTCGGAAAAGACAACGAAATTCGAATCATCGGTACCCGACATGCTGAAAAACTCTATGAGTCGCTTATATCCAGGGAAGAAATGGCTCATGCCCTGGACATGGGGGGCTACTACCGCATCCCTGCCGACAACCGTGATCTGAACTACGCCAAATATTTCAGCGAGGGTGAGGAAAGCATATCGCATCTGGACGACTATACATCCCATAACACGGACCGATTGAACGTGGAGCAGGTCAAGGACCTGCTGCTAAGGCTGGATTTCATAAAGGAAGAGCTGAAGAATGCTTAAAGTCGTGACCATCGTCGGCACGCGCCCGGAGTTGATCAAGATGAGCCGAGTGATTGCCGAATTCGACAAGCACACGAGACATGTTTTGGTACATACCGGACAGAATTACGATTACGAACTTAACCAGATCTTTTTCGACGACTTGGGGATACGCAAACCGGATCATTTCCTGGAGGCCGTTGGGGAAAGCGCCGCGCAAACCATCGGCCGAGTCATCGAAAAGTCCGATGCGATGCTGGAAAAGGAAAATCCGGATGCCGTAATGCTGTACGGCGATACCAATTCATGTCTGGCCGTAATCGCTGCCAAGAGGCGGAAGATACCGGTGTTTCATATGGAGGCCGGCAACCGTTGCTTCGACCAGCGCGTGCCGGAAGAATTGAACCGCAAGGTGCTGGATCATCTCAGCGACATCAACTTGGTACTAACTGAACATGCGCGTCGCTACCTCTTGGCAGAAGGCATCCGTCCGGAGACTATCATCAAGACGGGGTCGCACATGCGGGAGGTACTCGACCACTATATGCCCAGGATTGAGGAATCCGGCGTCTTGCATCAGTTGGGACTTGAAGCGGGCCAATATTTTATCGTCAGTGCGCATCGTGAGGAAAATGTTGATACTCCACAGAACCTACTGGATTTGGTTGAGACCCTAAACGCACTGGCCGAGACTTACCACCATCCTGTGATTGTTTCCACTCATCCGCGCACCAGAATGCGTCTGGACGCGTTGGACCTGGGAAAAATAGATCCGTTAATTCGATTCCTCAAGCCATTCGGCTTTTGTGACTACATCAAGCTGCAAATGGAGGCGCTATGCGTCTTGTCCGACAGTGGCACTATCACGGAAGAGGCGTCCCTGCTGAATTTGCCTGCAATTACCATCCGCAATGCCCACGAGCGACCTGAAGGCATGGATGCCGGAACGCTTATCATGAGTGGGTTGCGGAAGGAACGCGTGCTCGATGCGGTTCGCGTGATCGTTTCCCAGCACGTCCGGAGCGGGCGCGCGATGCCGCCGGTCCGGGATTATGAAGCTGAAGCAGTATCCAGGCAGGTGCTAAGGGTGGTTTTGAGCTATGTTGATTACATCAATCGCACCGTATGGTGGAAGCCTACTTGAGGTCAGTTCTTAAGCGCATATTCGGCATTTCCGATAAGGCCAGCCAGGTCAGTAAGGCTAACGGGGGCAGGTCAGCTGTACCGTGGAAAATGCTACCCTGCAAGGCGCCACTTATCTCCGTGGGAATTCCGTCCAATCAAACGGAGCCGGCTCTCGGTACATGGCGGTGGCGGATGTTTTCTACCTGCCGAGTTACCGTGAAGGATTCAGGCTGATGCTGATCGAAGCCGAAGCCGTCGGCCTGCTGAACGTCGCTTCGAAGATCTATGGCACCGCGAGTTTTCTGTTGATGTGTTTCAATCCGCGGATCGTTCCCGTTGTCCTGATCCGGTTGGCAGAACGCTGTCACCGATATGGTGCCAGCCCCTTGGTGAAGAGAGGCGGGTCACTGTAACAGGAACGCCATACGAAACGTTTTCGGACAATTGGTGGCGCTCACAGGATGCCGCCCGCAAAGTTTTGCTGGAGATGGCAAAGATCATGATTTTTCCGAGAGGCGGCCAATTTACTTCCGAAGGCGCATGGTGATGAATTCATTCTCATGGCAAAAGCTTGCGCATCGACAGGCATTTCACTGATGTCATTCAGTCGTGCTGGAGAGGCCGGATTGCTGGACGTGCGGCAGCGTCGTTTGCGTCTATGCTTTGTCGTTTCAAGCGCGATGACGGTTTCCGCTTTTCTCAAGGACCATATAGCCATCGCAGCGGAGCAATTCGATGTGTCGGTAGTCGCAAACACGACGGACGTCAGGCTTCTACAACGGATGGGCTTGGATGCGACGCTGCATCCCATTGCCATCGTTCGTCCGATTTCGCTCTGGCAGGACCTTTTGGCATTGTGCGCCTTGGTGCGAGTGTTCCGCGCAGGGCACTTCGATATCGTTCATTCGGTATCGCCTAAGGCCGGGCTCCTGGCGATGTTTGCTGCAGTGCTTGCCGGTGTGCGCCACCGGGTGCACACATTCACCGGCCAGGTCTGGGTTACGCGTCGCGGCTGGCGGCGCTGGATGTTCAGGAAGGCGGATGCCCTGCTGGCTTCGTTGACGACACGGATCCTGGTGGATAGCCCGTCCCAGCTTGAATTTCTCGTTGCCGAAGGCGTTTTCGATGCGGGGAAGGCCGAGGTCATCGGCAAGGGCTCGATCTGCGGGGTTGATAGCGCTCGTTTTCACCCAGATTCGGAAGTGCGAAGGAAGCTACGTGACGCACTTCATATTCCGCAGTCCGACACTGTGCTGCTTTTTCTCGGGCGCCTGAATCGTGACAAGGGCGTTCTTGATCTCGCTGGAGCCTTTGCGCTTCTGGCACAGCATTGTCCGGCTGTGCGCCTGCTGCTGGTCGGGCCCGACGAGGATGGATTGGCTGAGCGCATTGCCGAGGCCGTCGGTGCGGCGGCGGACCGCGTGCAACGAATCGACTACACCCAGCAACCGGAATACTTCATGGCTGCTGCCGACATTTTCTGTTTGCCCAGCTATCGGGAAGGTTTTGGTCAAGTTTTGATTGAAGCGGCTTCTGCGGGCCTTCCGGCGGTAGCGTCCCGTATCTACGGCATTACGGACGCCGTCGTCGATGGCGAGACCGGACTGTTGCATCCTCCGGGCGACACCGTCGCGATCAAGGCGGCGCTGTCGCAGCTCATCCGCGATGCTCCGAAGCGAGCGGCGATGGGCGAACGGGCCCGGCGGCGCGCCTTGAATGAGTTTTCGCAGGCTGAATCCACGCAGGGCTTGATGGCCTTTTATGGGAAAATGCAGAACTGATCACTTGCCGGAACCCATCCCTTGCTCAAGCGTCTCTTCGATATTCTGGTCGCTGGATCCATCCTGCTGCTGACACTTCCGCTGATCTTGGCCACCGCCCTAGCGGTGCGTCTGTCACTTGGTGCGCCGGTGCTCCTGCAGCAGGCCCGCCCCGGAAAAGACGGCATACCATTTTTGTTTTACAAATTTCGCACAATGACCGAAGAGCTTGATGCTGCGGGCTTTCTTCTGCCAGACGAACGGCGGCTGACACCGTTTGGCCGCTGGCTTCGCTCCTCCAGTCTGGATGAATTGCCGCAACTGATCAACGTGCTCAAGGGCGACATGAGCCTGGTGGGACCCCGCCCGTTGCTGATGGAGTACTTGCCTTTGTATTCGCCTCAGCAGGCTCGTCGTCACGACGTCCGGCCGGGCATTACCGGGTGGGCTCAGGTTAACGGGCGCAATGCGCTTTCCTGGGAGGAGCGTTTCCGTCTCGACGTCTGGTATGTCGATCATCGCTCACTCCTGCTCGATTTGCGCATTCTTCTGCTAACCGTGCTGCGGATTCTTCAGGCGAAGGACATCACGCAGCCCGGGCAGGCGACGATGTCTCGGTTTGCCGGTAGCGGCGATGAATAAGGCTCTGTTTGTGTTTGGCGCTTCCGGTCATGGCAAGGTTGTCATCGAAACCTTGCGTCGTGCCGGCTGTGAGGTCGCGCTGTTGGTGGACGACGACGCGCGGAGAAGTACCGACATGGTGTTCAACATCCCGGTAGCGGGAGGCCGCGATGTGCTGCTGTCGCTACGGGACCGGGCGGGATTTGGCATCGTTGCCATTGGTCGTAACGACGCCCGGCTTGCGGTGGCAGTCTGGTTGCGAGAAAACGGTTTCAGCTTTCGTCCGGTCATTGATCCTTCAGCCGTGGTGTCCGCGTCCGCCAGGATTGGTGTCGGTACCTTGCTCGTGGCGCATGCCGTAGTCAATGCGGATGCCTGCATCGGCGAACATGTGATCGTGAATACGGCGGCCACGATCGATCACGACTGCGTGGTGGACGACGGCGTCCACCTGGCGCCGGGCGTCCATCTGTGCGGAGACGTCCGGGTCGGTCGCGGAGCGTTGATTGGTGCAGGAACTGTCGTCGTGCCTGGGGTGCGTATCGGCGCCGGCGCGGTCATAGGAGCCGGTTCGACGGTATTGGCCGATGTACCGGAGGACTCCCGCGTTGCCGGAACGCCTTGTCGCTCGTTGGACAGCGCTGCATGACGCCACCGCGCCGCCGCCCGTTTGAACCTTGGCCGGTCTTTGAGACCGACGAAATCGAGGCCGTCAGTCGCGTCCTCGCTTCGGGGCGTGTCAATTACTGGACCGGCGGCGAATGCGCAGCCTTCGAGCAGGAGTTCGCCGCAGCGTGCAATCGCAGCCACGCTATCTCGCTTGCCAATGGCACCTTGGCGCTCGAACTCGCTCTGATGGCGCTCGGCATTGGTCCCGGCGCTGAGGTGGTGGTGCCGAGCCGTACCTTCATCGCGACAGCCAGTTGTGTTGTTGCCTGTGGCGCGCGCCCGGTCGTGGCGGACGTCGATGGCAACAGCGGCAACCTTACGGCAGGGACCATCGCGGCGGTGCTGACGCCGCGCACTCGTGCCGTGATACCGGTGCATCTCGCGGGCTGGCCCTGCGACATGGATCCAATCCTGGAACTCGCCGCATCACGCGGGCTGCGTGTCGTTGAAGACTGTGCACAGGCGCATGGCGCGACCTACAAAGACAGGCCGGTCGGGAGCTTTGGCGATTGCGCGGCGTTCTCCTTCTGCCAGGACAAGATCATGACGACCGGCGGAGAGGGTGGCATGTTGGTGATGGATGACGTGGCCCTCTGGCGGCGCGCATGGGAGTACAAGGACCACGGCAAGAGTTGGGAGACGACGCATGACCGCGAGCACCCCCCCGGATTCCGCTGGCTGCACGAGTCCTTCGGCAGCAATTTCCGCATGACGGAAATGCAAGCAGCCATCGGTCGTCGCCAACTTGCGAAGCTGCCCACCTGGCTTGCCCGCCGTCGCGGCAACGCCGATTTTCTGGCCGCTCGTCTCGGCCAGATCCGCGGGCTGCGGGTGCCTCGCCCGGGAGGTAATGTCGGGCATGCCTGGTACAAGTTTTACGCTTTCATCGAACCTGACTTGCTGCGGCCCGACTGGGATCAGACCCGCATCATCGAGGCCATTGACGCCGCGGGGATTCCCTGCCGGTCGGGAAGTTGCAGCGAGATATACCGTGAAAAGGCCTTTTCCGCCGCGGGGTTGGTGCCGGCGACACCGCTGCCGGTCGCGGCGCAGTTGGGACGCACCAGCCTGATGTTTCTGGTACATCCGACCTTATCGACGCAGGACATGGAGGATACGGCCGACGTGGTCGTCAGGGTCATGGCCGAGGCGCTTGCCTGATGCATCCGCGTTCCGTGCTGGCGTTGCTGCACGACCTGTCTGCGGTCGCAGTCGCTTGGCTGACAGCGTATTGGCTGCGGTTCAACCTGGACATTCCTGCCGGCTATCTGGCGCAGGCCGTGACGATGCTATCGTGGGTCCTGCCGGTGAATCTCGCGACATTCTGGTTCGCGGGCCTTTACCGCGGGATCTGGCGCTATTCGAGCCTCCATGATCTGAAGCGCATCCTGCTGTCTGTTGCCGCCGCGGCACTGATCGTGGTGGCGGGAATGCACGTGACGCAAACGGCTGCGGTTCCGCGCTCGGTGCTGATTCTCTATCCCATGCTTCTCGTCGGACTCATGGGCGGCGGTCGGCTGCTTTACCGGGCGTGGAAGGAGCGCAGCTTGTATGGCGGCGCCTACCCCGCGCAAAAACCCGTTCTGGTGATCGGCGCCGGTGATGCCGCTGCCGGTCTATTGCGGGAGCTGGCGCGCAGCACGGACTGGCGTGTGGTGGGCTTGCTGGATGACGACAAGGCAAAGCATGGCCTTCAGATCAATGGTGTGCGCGTACTTGGCGCAATTGATCGTGTAGGCCAAGTAGCGGCTTCATTGTCCGTTGCCAACGTGATCGTCGCCATGCCGGGCACAAGCGCGGCGGTTCGCCGGCGCGCCATGGAACTTGCCGCCGCGGGCGGCCTCAGCGTGCTGACGGTCCCGGCATTCAGCGATCTATTATCCGGAAAATTCTCAATTTCCCAAGTACGCGCGGTGGAACTGGAGGATCTGCTCGGGCGCGATCCGGTGTTGCTCGACGACAGCGGGCTCAAGCAGCAACTGGCCGGCAAGTCGGTGCTTGTCACCGGGGCCGGCGGCTCCATCGGCTCCGAGCTGTGCCGCCAGATCATCCGCTTCGGTCCGCGCCGGCTGGTGTTCCTCGAACAATCCGAGTTCGCCCTCTACAGCATCGAGCAGGAGTTTGCCGGACAGCCGGTGAGTTGCGTGATGGGGGACGTCAAGGATGCCGAGCGCATGGCGGCGGTGTTCGCCGAGTACCGGCCCGACGTGGTGTTCCATGCCGCCGCCTACAAGCATGTGCCGCTGATGGAGCGCGCCAATGCCTGGGAGGCGGTGAAGAACAACGTGCAGGGCACGCTCAACGTCGCGCGCGCCGCCCTTGCCTGCGGTACCGGCGAGTTCGTGCTGATTTCTACCGACAAGGCGGTCAATCCGACCAATGTCATGGGCGCCAGCAAGCGTTTGGCGGAGATGGCGTGCCAGTCCGTGCAGGCGCAGCGTTCGGCGACGCGCTTTGTCACGGTGCGTTTCGGCAATGTGCTGGGCTCGTCGGGCAGCGTGATTCCGCGCTTTCGCGAACAGATCGCCAAGGGCGGTCCGGTTACCGTGACGCATCCGGAGATCATCCGCTACTTCATGTTGATTCCGGAGGCGGCGCAACTGGTGCTGCAGGCGGGCCTGATGGCGGCGCGCGAAGCCGAGGGCGGGCGGGTGTTCGTGCTCGACATGGGCGAGCCGGTGAAGATCGTCGACCTGGCGCGCGACATGATCCGGCTTTCGGGATTTGCCGGGGACGAGATAAAGATCGAATTCACCGGCTTGCGCCCGGGCGAGAAACTCTACGAGGAGTTGCTCGCCGACGGCGAGTCGACCTTGCCGACGCCGCATCCCAAGCTGCGAATCGCCAAGCCTTCGGCGGCACCCGACCAACAGTGGCTTGCCGACCTCGAACAATGGCTGGCGGCGCCCTGGCGCGACGAGGCCGAGGTCAAGGCCGGACTGGGCCTCTGGGTGCCGGAGTACCGGCCGGCGACCCACTGAATCTGGCCAGATAGTTGATAGTATTGTCTAGCATATTTACTAGACAATACTTTCAAAACATATATACTGTGCTGCATGTCAGTCTCTTACGAACGCGCCTTTGTGGCGCAGCTTGAAAAGCGGCTCAACGGGGCGCCGCCTCTGATTCAGGTTCTGACGGGTCCACGTCAGGTTGGCAAGACCACCGGCCTGCGCCAGCTTCTTGCCCGGACTTCAGGCAACTATCATTACGCCAACGCCGACGACCAATTGGTGAGCGATCGCTCCTGGCTGCTGGCGCAATGGCAAAAAGCCTTGTCGGGCGGAGAGGGCTCGCTGCTGGTCATCGACGAGGTTCAGAAAATCCCCAACTGGTCAGAGACCATCAAATCGCTGTGGGACAAGCAGCCGCGTCGATTGCGGGTAGTGCTGCTGGGATCGAGTTCCCTGCAAATCCAGAGCGGGCTGTCGGAGAGCCTGGCCGGCCGCTTTGAGTTGACCCGCATCTACCATTGGACCTTCAACGAGCTCAGGTCTGCGTTTGGCTATGGTCTTGAGCGCTACCTCTCGTATGGGGGCTATCCCGGTTCGGTGGCATTTGAGGATGACTATGATCGCTGGTATGCCTATCTGAAAGATGCGATCGTCGAGGCGGTCATCGGCAAGGATATTCTGCAAAACCGCAAGGTGGCCAACCCGGCCTTGTTTCGGCAGGCCTTTGAAATCCTCTGTAGTTATCCGGCCCAGGAAATCAGCTACACCAAGCTGCTTGGCCAATTGCAGGACAAGGGCAATACAGACCTGATCAAGTATTACCTGGAACTTTATGGCGGGGGCTTCCTGATTTATTCCCTCGAAAAATATTCCGCCAAGAGCTGGCTGACGCGGTCTTCCAGCCCCAAGATTCTGTCGGCCTGCCCGGCCCTTTACACGATGACCGCCGGGCCGCTGGCACTGGCTGAACCGGAGCGGCGGGGACGTGTTTTCGAGCTGGCGGTAGGCGCGGAGTTGCTGCAATTGCCGGGCGAACTTTTCTACTGGCGGGAAAAGACCGCCGAAGTCGATTTCGTGCTTCGTTATCAGGGGAGGCTCCATGCACTCGAAGTCAAGTCCGGCAGAAAAAAATCCGGGAAAGGACTCGAAGCGTTCATGAAGCGCTTTCCCGATGCAAGCCCGGTGATCGTGGATCCCGATAATTTTGTCCGGCTGTCTGCCGATCCCAAAAAGTTTCTGGCCGGACTCTGATCATGGCCACCTACGCAATCGGCGACCTGCAGGGCTGTTACGACCCGCTGCGCCGTCTTTTCGACTATGTCGGTTTCGATCCGGCCGTGGACCGCGCCTGGTTCGTCGGCGACCTGGTCAATCGCGGGCCGGCGTCGCTCGAGGTGCTGCGCTTCGTCAAGTCGCTGGGATCCGCGGCGAGCGTGGTGCTCGGCAATCACGACCTGCATCTGGTGATGCAGGCCGAAGGCTACGGCAAGCCGAACAAGGAAGACACGCTGGAAGACATCCTCGCCGCGGCGGATCGTGACGACTTGCTGGCCTGGCTGCGGGCGCAGCCGCTGTTCCATGTCGAAGGTGGCTGGGCGATGGTCCATGCAGGTTTGCTGCCGGCCTGGACCGTGGCGCAGGCGCAGGCACTTTCCGACGAGGCCTCCGCTGCGCTGACGGCCGCCGGCTACCGCGACTTCCTGGCCAACATGTGGGGTTCCGAGCCGGCCGCATGGAGCGACGACCTGGCCGGTTGGGATCGCCTGCGCGTCGTGGTCAATGCGATGACGCGCATGCGTTACGTGACCGTGGCGGGCGCCATGGAATTCCGTGCGGCGGGCGCCAAGGCGCCGCCCGACAAGGGGCCGGCGGATTGCCTGCCGTGGTTCGAGGTGCCGCACCGCGCCAGCGCCGACCATCTGATCGTCTGTGGGCACTGGTCGGCGCTGGGGTATCGGGATGAGGCGAATGTCCTGGCGCTCGATACCGGCTGCCTCTGGGGTGGCTGCCTGACGGCGGTGCGGCTGGAAGACCGGCGGGTATTCCGCCAGCCCTGCCCGCAGCAGGCAAAACCCTCGGGCTGGGATTGAGGGGCCGGTCAGCGGGGCGGACTTCGGTCACAGCCAGAGCCGGTTAAAGCCGGCCCGGCCAAGAGCGGTCTTCAGTGCGAAACGCGCGTCACACCGTCGCCGGAAAGGATGCGCACCCGTTCGCCGGGGTTGAAGGCTTCGTCGGCTTCCTGGGTTACCGCGATGATCTGGCCGCTGTCGAGCCTGATGGTGATTTCCAGGCCGTCCTTCTTGCTGGACTTTTCTTCGATGGCCTGGCCGGCGAGGCCGCCGAGGACGGCGCCGACCACGGCGCCCGCCGTGGAGCCCGAGCCGTGGCCGACATTGCTGCCGGCAATGCCGCCCAGCACGCCGCCGGCGATGGCGCCGACCCCCGACTGGGTGCCTTCGATGGTGACGGTGCGCACCGATTCGACGACACCCATGCGCACCAGCATTTCGCCGCGCGTTTGCGAACGCGTGTAGGCGGACCCCGACTGGCTGCCGGCGCACGCGGTCAGCGCCAGGATGGTCGCGGCAGAAAATGCGACTGCAAGCAAACGATAAGAATTCACGATAGTTCCTTTACCAGAGAGTGTCGCCGAATGCCGCGCTGTAACGTCCGGCAATCTCATCCCGCGCCAGCCTGTGGTTCTGGCCGCCACGGTGGGCGATCTTGATCGAGCCCATGAGCGATGCCAGTCGCCCGGTTTTCTCCCAGTCCCAGCCCGCAGTGATTCCGTACAGCAGGCCGGCGCGGTAGGCGTCGCCGCATCCGGTCGGGTCGACCATGGCTTCGGGCGGCGCCACGGGAATCTTGATGTGACGGCCCTTGCTGTAAATGTGCGATCCGCTGCCGCCCAGTGTCACGATCAGTGCCTCGACTTCATCCGCCAGTTGTTCCAGCGTGCGCCCGGTGCGTTCCGTCAGCAGCCTGGCCTCGTAGTCGTTGACCGTGCAGTAATCGGCGAGTTTCAGGAAAGCCATCAGTTCGTCGCCGTCGAACATCGGCAGGCCCTGGCCGGGATCGAAAACGAAGGGGATGCCGGCCGCGCGGAATTCGCGTGCATGCTGCAGCATGCCGTCGCGGCCGTCGGGCGAGATGATGCCGAGGCTGACGTCGCGCGCATCGCCCACCTTGTTCAGATGCGATTGCGTCATGGCGCCGGGATGGAAGGCGGTGATCTGGTTGTCGTCGAGGTCGGTGGTGATGAAGGCCTGCGCCGTGAAGCTGTCGGGCACGTGCCTGACGTGGGTGGCGTCGAGCGCGAGCTGCCTGAGGCGGTGCATGTAGGGCGCGCTGTCGTCGCCGATGGTGGCCATGATCAGCGGCTCGCCGCCCAGCAGCTTGAGGTTGTAGGCGATGTTGCCGGCGCAGCCGCCGAATTCGCGGCGCATGTCGGGCACCAGGAAGGCGACGTTGAGGATGTGGATCTGCTCGGGCAGGATGTGGTTCTTGAAGCGGTCGCCGAATACCATGATGGTGTCGTAGGCGATCGATCCGCAGATGAGTGTCTTCATGCTGGCTTTCACGGGTCAGGGGTAGAACAGATAGAGACGGTAGCCGCTGGCCGCCATTCCGCTTGAGTCGATGCCGAGAGCCACCATGATGTCGGCGTTGGGTTTCATGCCGCCGGCGACGGCCGTCGCCGGCGGCAGGTAGTCCGCGGGTGTCAGCACCTTGCGCGCGATGGCCTGGTCGGCCGTGTCGGTCAGCGTGATCTCAAGATGCGGAAACTGCTGGGCGAAGGGGGCGCGGTTCTTCAGCGTCGCCGCCAGCGCCAGGCGGCCCTGGTGTTCGCTGTCGGGGTGGAGCTCGGACGCCTCGATGCCGACCAGCCCGACCTTCGCCGGCAGGCCGACTTCGCAATCGGCGATCTCGCACAGGGCGACCAGCGCCGGTTTGGCTTCGGGCCACAGCACGGCCAGTTCGACCCGAAATGCCACCGCTGCCTGGACCACGATGGCGACGAGCGCGACGACGCTGCCGATTACCCAGGGCCAGCGCCGCGGCGGGGGCGGCGGCTCGGGGAAGGTGCTGCTCCAGTCGGCGGCGGTTTCCCCTGCCGCTTCGGCGACGTCGACTTCCGGCTCGCCGGCGAGCGGCGCCGCGTCCGGAAGGGGTGCCGGCTGTTCGACCCCTGGCTCAGCCGGTTGTTCGGCGGCCTGTGCTTCGGTCGTTGCCGGCAGTTCCGGGATCGGCTCTGACTGCGCATCGGTCTGCGCATCGGTCCGGGTATCGGGCAACGCTTCGGACTGCGCATCGATCTGCATTGCGGCGGGTGTTTCCGGCACCGGTTCGAACGGCGGCTCAACTGATGCGATGACTTCTTCCGGCAGCCGCGCAGGATCGGATTCGGTTTCCGTTTCTGCCGGCGCGTCGCCAATCGCTGCGGTGTCGTCCGGTCGCGTCGGCTCCGAAAACTCTTCAAAAGTCGGCGCTGGCGACACGGCGACCGCGGTCGGCGGCATTGCCACGACAAGCGGTTCCTCGATCAGGCTGTCGAGCGCGTTGAAGACATTCTGGCACTGGCCGCAGCGCACGCGTCCGCTGCGTGCCTTGAGTTGCTCCGGCGTGACGCGGAAGTGGGTGGCGCAGGAAGGGCAGCGCGTCAGCATCGGCACCCCTCCAGCCGCACCCAGCCTTCGCGTTCGGCGCCGACGTGCAGGGCGAGCCAGGGCGCATAGGCGGCGATGACCTGCGCCGCCTGCGGCGCCAGCACACCGGCAAGCGCGATGCGTCCGCCCGTGGCGACACGCCCGGCCAATAGCGGTGCCAGCACGCACAAGGGGTTGGTCAGGATGTTGGCGATCACGATGTCGAAGCGTTCGTCCAGCGGTTCCTTGGAGTGGCGCAAGGCAAGCGCCACCTTGTTGTTGATGGCGTTGTCGCCCGCGGCGATCAGGGCATTGTCGTCGATATCCACCCCCAGCACCGACGCCGCGCCCAGCTTCGCCGCCGCGATGCCGAGGATGCCTGAACCGCAGCCGTAATCAAGTACGCTGAGCGCCCCCCCCTGCTCGCTGCCGAGGATTTCGCTGAGCCACTGCAGGCAAAGGAAGGTGGTGGGATGCGAGCCGGTGCCGAAGGCCAGGCCGGGATCGAGTATCAGGTTGATCGCGTCCGGGTCGGGGGCGGCGTGCCAGGAGGGCACGATCCACAGTCGGTCGTCGATCCGGATCGGATCGAACTGGCTCTGGGTGAGCCGCACCCAGTCCTGCTCGGCGACGTCTTCGAGATCGATTTCGGGCAGGTCGTCGATGCCGGCAGCAACCGTGGCGGCGGTGATGCGGCCGATCAGGTCGGGCGCCGGGTCGAACAGCGCCACGACGCGACTCTCGTCCCACAAGGGCACGATGGGCTGGCCGTTGGCGCCGCCCGGTTCGCCGAATTGCGGCGTTTCTTCGTCGGTTCCGGCCTGCGCATCCTCGACGCTGACGGAAATCGCGCCGGCGGCGAGCAGGGCCTCGGACAGCGCGTCCGCGTGTGCGGCGTCGGTCTCAAGGGTGACGCTGATCCACATTACCTGCCCTTGGTCGCCTCGCTTTTGGCGGCGAGCTTTTCTTCGAGGTAGTGGATGCTGGTGCCGCCCTTGATGAAGCGCTGGTCAAGCATCAGGTCCTGGTGCAGCGGGATGTTGGTCTTGATGCCGTCCACCATCATTTCCGACAGCGCGATCCGCATCCGCCGGATGGCCTGCTCGCGCGTGTCGCCGTAAGCGATCACTTTGCCGATCATCGAGTCGTAGTGAGGCGGCACGGTATAGCCGGAGTAGGCGTGGGAATCGACGCGGATACCCGGGCCGCCGGGCGGATGCCAGTTGTTGATCTTGCCCGGCGAGGGCGTGAACTTGAACGGGTCTTCGGCGTTGATGCGGCATTCGACCGCGTGGCCGCGAATTTCGATGTCGCGCTGCTTGAACCAGAGCTTCTCGCCGGCGGCGATGCGGATCTGGGCCTGGACGATGTCGATGCCCGTGATCAGTTCGGTGACCGGGTGTTCGACCTGGACGCGGGTGTTCATTTCGATGAAATAGAACTCGCCGTTTTCGTAGAGGAACTCGAAGGTGCCGGCGCCGCGGTAGTTGATGCGGCGGCAGGCTTCGGCACAGCGGTCGCCGACGCGGGCGATGACGCGACGGTTGATGTCGGGCGCCGGAGCTTCCTCGATCACCTTCTGGTGCCGGCGCTGCATCGAGCAATCGCGCTCGCCCAGCCAGACCGAATTGCGATGGGCATCGGAGAGCACCTGGATTTCCACGTGGCGCGGGTTCTCGAGGAACTTCTCCATGTACACGGTCGGATTGTTGAAGGCGGCGCCCGCCTCGGCGCGGGTCATGGCGACCGCGTTGAGCAGCGCGGCCTCGGTATGCACCACGCGCATGCCGCGCCCGCCGCCGCCGCCGGCGGCCTTGATGATCACCGGATAACCCACCGCGCGGCCGATCTTGATGATTTCCCTGGGATCGTCGGGCAGCGCGCCGTCGGAACCCGGCACGCAGGGCACGCCGGCGGCCTTCATCGCATCCTTGGCGCTGACCTTGTCGCCCATCAGGCGGATGGTTTCGGGGCGCGGGCCGATGAAGGCGAAACCGGACTTTTCGACGCGTTCGCCGAAGTCGGCGTTTTCCGAGAGGAAGCCGTAACCGGGATGGATCGCCTCGGCGTCGGTGACTTCGGCCGCGGAAATGATCGCGGGGATGTTCAGGTAACTCTGACTCGACGGCGCCGGGCCGATGCAGACCGATTCGTCGGCCAGCTTGACGTATTTCGCCTCTGTGTCGGCCTCCGAGTGCACGGCGACGGTGCGCACGCCGAGTTCGCGGCAGGCGCGCAGGATGCGCAGCGCGATTTCGCCGCGGTTTGCTATGAGAACCTTGCCGAACATGCTCAGCCGATCACGAACATGGGCTGTCCGTACTCCACCGCTTGGCCGTTTTCAACCTGGATGGCCTTGATCACGCCGGAAATGTCGGCTTCGATCTCGTTCATCAGCTTCATCGCCTCGATCACGCACAGCGTGTCGCCGGCCTTGACGGTCTGGCCGACTTCCACGAAGGGCGAGGCGTCGGGGCTGCTGGCACGGTAGAAGGTGCCGACCATCGGCGCCTTGATGACATGGCCTTCAGGCTGGACGGGACTGGCCTCCGGGACAGAAGTCGGCGCCGGCGCCACGGCGATCGGCGCCGGCGCGCTTGCCGCCGCCGGCATATGGATCGTGGTGGTGGCGGGGGCCGCCGCGCAATGCTTGGCGATGCGGATTTTTTCTTCCCCCTCGCTGATCTCGAGCTCCGAAATGCCGGAGTTCTGCACGAGGTCGATCAGGGTCTTGAGCTTTCTCAGGTCCATGGGGACTCCTAAAAACGAGGAAACGGCGACACGGTCGCCGCAAATTCAAAGGGATCAGCGCGCGCGCAAGCGGGTCAATGCCGCTTCCAGGGCCAGTTCGTAGCCCTGGGCGCCGAGGCCGGCAATCACGCCGACCGCGATATCGGAAAAATACGAGTGACGGCGGAACGCTTCCCGCGCATGCACGTTCGACAAATGGACTTCGATGAAGGGTATGGCGATGGCCGCCAGCGCATCGCGCAAGGCAACGCTGGTGTGGGTGTAACCGGCCGGGTTGATGATGATGAAGCGCACGCCCTGTTCCCGGGCCGACTGCACCCGGTCGATCAGTTCGCCTTCATGGTTGCTCTGGAAGCTTTCGAGCCGGATGCCGAAGGCGCGGGCGCGGGCTTCCATGGCAGTATGGATCGTGGCCAGCGTGGTATGGCCGTAAATCTCTGGCTCACGAGTCCCGAGCAGGTTCAGATTGGGGCCGTGGAGTACCAGAACAGCGTCGTTGGACTCCTGGTCGGAATTTGCTTTGGTGCGTTTTTGCTTCGTCATGGATGCAAGTTTGCCGCAAATGGCTGCAGTTTGTCCAGCTACCGTGAAAGCAGTTCTTTCAGTTGCCGTTCCAGTTCCGGCTCGGACAAGCGGCCCAGCTTGGTCGCGGAAAGCCTGCCGTCGCGGTCAAACAGGGCGGTGAAAGGCAAACCCTGGCGGGTATTGCCGAGTTTGGCGCTACTTTCCATGATTCCGATGTCGCCGATCAGCAAGGGGTAGCTGACAGGGGTTGTTTTGTTGAATTCGATGATTTTATCTGGGGGATCGGAGCTGATGCCTACAAATTGGACGCCTTTGTCGCGATACTTGTCCTGCAGGCGGGAAAAACCCGGCATTTCCTCGCGGCAGGGTTGGCACCAGGTAGCCCAATAGTTGACGATCAGCACCTTGCCGCGCCATTGGGCGAAGTTCTGCGGTTGCCCGTTCAGGTCGGTCAGCACCAGTTCCAGGACCTGCAGTCCGGGGGGCGTGGCCGGCATGGACATCGTGTCGGTACGCTCACCCACCGTGCCCAGCCGGTAGCCCGCCACCCCGGCAAGCAGGGCGGCGGCGCCCACCATGGACCAGAGCACGGAGCGTTTCATTTCGGGCTTTCGCGCAGCAGTTCGATCACCGCCTCGGCGCGCACCCGATGTCGACTACGGCCCCCGTGCGGGCTTTTCGCTTGCCGCCTTTCGGCGACGGGAGGGTAAACGGTGATCAGGACGGGATAATCATTCCAGTCGAGACGCAGTTGGGCATCGACGCCGATCCGCCTGCTATCCACGGCATCGTAGGATATGCCGTGAGACAAGAGCGCGATCTCGACATCCTTGCTGCTGTCGGCGTACAGGTCGATTTCCACCGCCGAGTAGCGACCGGCGGTTCCGTCCAGGGCGCCGCCGGTGAGGTAGGGGTGGAACTCGGCCAGCAACTGCATGACTTCGAGCGCCGTCGTGCGCAAGTCATGGACGCGTTCGCGCTGCTCGTCTTCCTGGTAGAGCGATTGCCAGGCGCGCAGTTCTGTCTCGATTTCTTCGTTGGTGGGAAGCGCCTCCCCCTCGGTCGCGCCCAGGCTCCGGGCTGCCTTGCGTTTCGCGGTCCCGTAGTCGCCGATGCCTTCTTCCGCCATCAGGCGCGCTGCGGCGCCGGCAATGGCACGGCGCAGGTGGCTGGAAGGAGCGGCGGCGAGCTTGCGGCGTGGCATGGCGATCACTCGAGTGCGGCGGCCGGCTATTTCGGGCGCCTTGAAGCTGGCGGAGGTCATTTCCCGGCGGGATAGAATCCGCTTCATTATTTCACGGAACGGCGACATGCATATCCACATCCTCGGCATTTGCGGCACCTTCATGGGCGGTATCGCCCTGCTGGCGCGCGCCGCAGGTCATCGCGTGACCGGTTGCGATGCCAACGTCTATCCGCCGATGAGCACCCAGCTTGTCGCGCAAGGCATCGACCTGGTGGAAGGCTACGACGCCGGCCAGGTCGCGCTGAATCCCGACCTGTTCGTCGTCGGCAACGCGATATCACGCGGCAATCCGCTGCTGGAGGCCATTCTCGAGCGCAATCTGCCCTATGTATCCGGTCCGCAATGGCTGGCCGGGAACATCCTGCGCGGCCATTGGGTGCTCGGCGTGGCGGGAACCCACGGCAAGACGACGACGACTTCGCTGCTGGCATGGATTCTGGAGGAGGCGGGGCTGAACCCCTCGTTTCTGGTGGGCGGTGTGCCGCAGGGCTTCGGCGTTTCAGCGCGACTGACGGATTCCCCCTTTTTCGTCATCGAGGCCGACGAGTATGACACCGCCTTTTGTGACAAGCGTTCCAAGTTCGTCCATTACCAGCCGCGGACGGTTATCCTGAACAATCTGGAGTTCGATCATGCAGACATCTTCGGCGATCTCGCCGCCATCGAGACCCAATTTCATCACTTGGTGCGTACTTTGCCCGGAAACGGCCTGATTGTCGCAAATGCTTTGGAAGATGCGCTGAAGCGCGTCCTGGCACGCGGCTGCTGGACTCCCGTTGAATGGTTCAACGGTGGCGCGGGTTGGCAGGCGGGGGAGGCCGACGCGGCGGGAGGTTTTGCGGTAAGTTTGAACGGCAAGGAGCAGGGCCGCGTCGCGCACTTCGCGCTTGCCGGTGCGCACAATCGCGCAAACGCCGTGGCAGCCCTGGCCGCTGCGCGACATGCCGGCGTACCGGTAGCCGCGGGGTTGAGGGCACTGGAAAGCTTCAGCGGCATCAAACGCCGGCTTGAAATCCGCGGTGAGGCGGGAGGGGTGACGGTGATCGACGATTTTGCACACCACCCGACGGCGATCCGTGTCACGCTCGAAGGCCTGCGCCAACGCGTCGGCAAAGCCAGGATCCTTGCAGTACTGGAACCCCGCTCGAACACCATGAAGCTGGGCTCGATGAAGGAACAACTGCCGCAAAGCCTGGCCGAAGCCGACGCGACTTATTGCCATGCAGCCAACCTGGGTTGGGATGCCGCTGCGGCGCTGGCGCCGCTCGGCAGCAGGGCGCGGACCTTCGACGATCTGGAGCGGCTGGTGGCAGCCGTGGCGGCAGACGCACGGCCGGGCGACCAGGTGCTGGTCATGAGCAACGGCGGTTTCGGCGGCATCCACGAAAAGCTGCTGGCCGCACTTGCGGGTTGAGGCCGGCGCGTTGCCGCCGGTTCGGTACTGATGAAAAGCAAACGGCCCGCGGTTTCCGCGGGCCGTTTTTCTTGTTTCCTGCCGGATTTGGCTATCGTCCCAGCGTCGCGATGTACTCCGCCACGGCGGCGATGTCCTTTTCATCCATGCGGCCGGCGATGTCGCGCATGACCCGGGCCGGGTCGGTGGCGCGCTTGCCCGATTTGTATGCTTTCAACTGGTCGCCGAGATAGCCGGCGTGCTGGCCGCCAATGGCGGGTGCCAGCACGGCGGGAACATTGGACATGGTCTTGGCCCAGTCGCGGTTGCCGACGCCGTTCAGGCCGTGGCAACCGACGCAGGCGGCAATGACGTCCGGCCGCCCCTTGCCCTTGAAGAAAATCCTCTCGCCCTGAGCCAGCAATTCGGTGTTCTGGGCCTTGTTCGGCTGTACCTTCTGGCTGGAGAACCAGGCCGCGATGTCGGCCATATCCACTTCCGCCACGGCCTGCGCCTGCGGGCTCATGACTTCGTTGCTGCGGCGGCCGGCCTTGAAGTCGTGGAGGGACTTGGTGATGTATTCGGGGACCTGGCCGGCGAGCTTCGGCGCTTTCAGCGCGGCGTAGATTTCCGCCGGACTGTTGCCGTCGGCGCCATGGCAGGCGCCGCAGGCCGCGGCCTTCTGTTCGCCTGCGGCGGCGTTGCCGGCAGGTTTTCCGGCCGCCATGGAGACGCTGGCCAGAGTCGCGCAGGCAAGCGCGGCAAGCACGTGCTTGATCGTCATTTTTCTTGATTCCCCTTGAATCGGGTTGCGAAAATGGCCGAACCTTGAAATAATCCGGCGCAGTTGATTTAGGTCAATTATGTTTTAACATTGCGTAACTGGCAACCGTCGCGGTAATAATTTTTCCGCGCGCCAGCATGAAAACAAGGGGAGAAGCAATGGCGTACGACGCCCATCACGCGGAAGGACATGCCCACGCCCATTGGGATACCAGTGTCTGGCCCTTCGTCATCAGTTTCGGCATCCTGTTCCTTGCCGTCGCGTTTTCCCTGCACTTCGTCTATCACAGCAGCTTTGCGGCGGTCCTCTCGCTGGGGTTGGCGTTTCCGATGATCATTGCCGGCGTGGCCGGCTGGACCAGCGAGGCCATGGGCAAGGGCGAGGGCCTGTCCTACGGCGCCATGGGCTGGTTCATCCTCGCCGAGGCGATGATCTTCATTTCCTTCTTCGTCGCCTACTGGTACACCAAGCTGCACGTCGAGGTCTGGCCGCCGGCCGGGAACGTGACACTGCCCAAGGTGTTGCCCCTGGTGATGACCTTCGTTCTGGTGTCTTCCTCGCTGACGATCCACTATGCGGAGCACCTCCTGCACCTGGGCAACAAGGCCGGTTTCCGCACCTGGTACCTGCTGACCATGGTGCTCGGCGCCACCTTCCTCGGCATGTCGATCTACGAGTGGTCGCACCTGATTCATGCCGGCTTCACCATCAGCACCAACGCGTTCAGCACCATATTCTTCTCCGTCACCGGTTTGCACGGATCCCACGTGGTCGTCGGCCTGGCCATCTTCATGGCCGGCCTGCCGTCCGTGCTGCGCGGCACCGACATCGATGAGGGCTTCATGCGCACCGCCGGCCTGTACTGGCATTTTGTAGACATCATTTGGTTCTTCGTCGTTTCACAAATCTATTTCTGGTAATCGCGACGGCGGCTGCCTCCCTCTGCGGTGCCCCGGGCGTCGCCCGGGCGGTCAGCGAGCCGACGCGGAACAGCGCGCCGGATGCGTCGATCATGCAGATCGACGAGCCGCGGTTCCTGGGCAACCGGCTGCAACGGGAAACCGTGCTGACGGACACGGAAGGGCGGCAGTTCCGTGTCGCCGAAATGATGGGCAAGCCGCTGATCTTGCTGTTGTCGTACTACGGTTGCGATGGCACCTGTCCGGCGATGAACGCCGAACTGGCGAAGGTGCTGGAAAAGGTCGGGCGCTTCAAGCTCGGCAAGGATTACCGGGTGCTGACCGTATCCTTCGACACGCGGGATACGCCGGCCACGGCAAGGCAGTTCCTCGCCGGCGCGGCGGGGGTGCCGGAGGCGATGCGGGACGGTTGGCGGCACGCCGTCCTGCAAGGCGGGGACGTGCAGGGATTTGCGGGGGAGGTTGGATTCCGCTTCTTCTGGTCGGATGCGGCAAAGGCGTTCCTGCATCCGAACGTGTTGGTGTTTCTGACGCCCGAGGGACGCGTTGCCCGCTACATCTATGGCACGCGAATGGATGTACGGACGATCGAACTGGCGATCACCGACGCCGATTGGGAACGGATTTCCAATTCGACTGCGGTATTCGACATATTTACCGGTGCCTGCTTCAGCTACAACTATGCCGAGGGGCGGTACCAATGGAATTACTCGCTGCTGGCGGGCGTCGGTTCGCTGCTGCTGGGCCTGGTGTCGATGGGTACGGGCGCGTGGATTTACCGGAGGCGCATGTCGCGTCGCCAGGGCGACGGAATTGAAGGAAGCAAAGGGGAGGCAGGGCATGCATAAGCAACACGTCAAAGGCAAAATGTGTCGGGCATCTGCCGCGGTCTGCGGCGCGGTGCTTGCCGCATCCTCATGGGCCGCTGAGACCGCGCAGTCCGCGGCGCCGAAGATCAACGACCCGGCACGCGGCTGGGACAGCCTCTGGCATGAGGTGATCGTCGATATCACGATCATCGGCATCCTGTTCGCGGTAGTGACGGCGTGGTTCGTGTTCACCTCGCGGCGCACCGCCGGCAACCAGACGGGCGCATCGCCGAAGCTGTCGGCCGCATCCGCCGTCGGCTGGACGGTCCTGCCCATCTTCATCTTCCTCTCCATCGACCTCTACACCGCGGCCAACGGCTGGGTGCTGTGGAACCATTACCGCGACGTCCCCGCCGACCGCCTCGAAGTCAAGCTGGAATCCGGGATGTACAGCTGGGATTACACCTACCCCAACGGCGTCCGCACCCAGAACGAGTTGATCGTCCCCGCCGGCAAGCCGGTGATGCTGCGCATGACCAGTCGGGATACCCTGCACAGCCACTACATCCCCGACTTCCGCGTCAAGGAAGATTCAATGCCGGGTCGGGTCACCTACCTGTGGTTCCATCCGACCAAGCCGGGCGAGCATCTGGTCACCTGTGCCGAATACTGTGGCGTCATGCACAGCTACATGGCGGGTCGCGTCATCGTCAAATCGGCCGACGAATACGCCGCGTGGATGAAGCGGGAAGAGACCCAGCTCGCCGCGGCCGGTGCGCCGGCCGCGGCCGAAACCGGCGCACCCGTCGCCAAGCCGGCCGCCAGGCCCAAGAAGACCTGAGGGAGAAGCAGAAGATGAATCTCAAGGAATGGATTTTTACCACCGACCACAAGCGGGTCGGCATCCTCTATCTGATCGGCTCTCTGGCGGCTTTCGCCGTCGCCGGCATCATGGCGCTGCTGATGCGCGCGGAGCTGTCCACCATCGGACCGACCATCACCGCCAATCCGACCAACTACAACGTCTGGCTCTACACCCACGGTGCGGTGATGATCCTCGGCTTCCAGATTCCGGCGCTCACCGGTTTCTTCGCCAACTTCTGCATCCCGCTGATGATCGGCGCCAAGGATGTCGCCTTCCCGCGCGTCAATGCGCTGTCGGTCTGGCTCTTTTATGTCGGCGTGATCCTTGCCCTGGCCACCTTTTTCATTCCCGATCCCCCGGACATCATGTGGACCGGCTACCCGCCCTATTCGACGATCACCACCGGCAACACGGCGATGTATTCATTCACGGTGCTCATCCTCGGTTTCGCCTCGATCATCGGCGGCGTTAACTTCCTCACCACCGTGGCCTACATGCGCGCGCCCGGGATTACCCTGAACAAGCTCAACATCTTCGTCTGGTGCACCCTCGGCGCCTTCGTCCTCCAGCTCATCTTCGTGCCGGTGCTGGGCACGGCGGTGTCGCTGATCAGCATGGACAAGTACCTCGGAACGAACTTTTTCGATCCGGCCAAGGGCGGCGACGTGCTGACCTACCAGAACCTGTTCTGGTTCTATTCGCACCCGGCGGTTTATGTGATCTTCCTGCCCTTCATCGGGGTGGTGTTCGAGGTCATTTCCTCCCATGCCAGGAGCGCCGTATTCAACTACAAGATGGTGGTCTATGGCGGCATCGGCGGCATCGTCCTGCTGGCCGGCGAGGTATGGGTGCACCACCTCTACGTTTCCGGCATGGCCGACTGGCTGCGCATCGGGCAGATGGTGACGACGCTGATGATCTCGATCCCCGTCGGCCTGATGATGATCAGTCTGGTGGGCACCCTGTACAAGAGTTCGATCGCCTTCACCACGCCCATGCTCTATGCGCTCGGTGTCGTCTTCCTGTTCCTGATCGGCGGCCTGACGGGGATTCCGCTGGCCGTACCCTCGCTGACGCTGGCCGTGTCCGACACCTATTACGTGGTCGGCCATTTCCACTACGTGATGGCGGTGGCGGGCACCTTCGCGATTTTCGCCGGGATCTATCACTGGTTTCCCAAGTTCTCCGGGCGCATGTACAACGAGTTGTGGGGCAAGATCGGGTTCTGGCTGACGTTCATCGGCAGCAACGTGGTGTTCTGGACCATGATGGACATCGGTGTCGATGGCATGCCGCGCCGCTATTACGACTACGCCCACTTTCCGCAGTTCGAGTCGGCGCACCAGCTGATGACGGCCGGTGCCGTGGTGCTCGGCCTCGGCTTTGCGATCGCGGTGCTGAACTGGATCATCGGCGCCATGAAGGGCCCCCCGGCCGGCGACAATCCCTGGGGCTCGCCGTCGCTGGAGTGGACCACCGTTTCGCCGCCGCCCCACGGCAACTGGCCGTCGCCGCCTTCCGTCGCGGACGACTGGCATCCCTACTCTTACAGGAAAGGGTGAGCCGGATGGCTTGTCGGCAGGGCGCCTCGCCGCTGCGGGGCGCCTTGGCTTCCCGCCTCGAGAAGCGTTCGGGCGGCGCTGTTCCCGGACACCGGTGCACGCATGAAATCAGGCTTGGGACAATGGCTGCTGGTGATCGGGCTTTCGCTGGTCCTGGCGGGCAGCTACCTGACCTGGCGCAGCCTGCGCGCCGGGCCGGCGCCGGCCGGGGAAGTGTCCAACATCACCGAGATCCGGGACGATGCGCCGCTTCCCGCGTTCGTCTTGCGTGGCCCGCGCGGAAAATTCGGCAACGCCGACCTTGCCGGTCACTGGAGCTTCATGTTCTTCGGCTATACCCAGTGTCCGGACGTTTGTCCGACCGCTCTGGCCCTCATGAAGGAACTCGGGGCGAGGCTTGCGGCAAATGCCGCCGTGCCGCCGGCGCCGACTTTTCAGGTGGTCTTCGTTTCCGTCGATCCCCACCGCGATACCATGCAACTGCTCGGCGAATATATGGCGGCCTTCGATCCATCCTTCGTCGGCGTCAGCGGCACGGACGCCGAATTGCTGCCCCTGACCAGGGCGCTCGGTGTCTACTACCGGCGCAACGACGGTACCGACGCGCGGCACTATACGGTCGATCATTCGGCGGCGATCTACCTGATCGATCCGCGGGGCAGGCTGGCTGCGGTGTTTTCTCCGCCGCAGGAGGCATCGAAAATGGCCGCCGACTTCCGCCGCATCGCATTGCGCTAGCGGCATCGGTACCGGCTCGGCGGCGCCGGCCGGATGATAAACTTCCCGCCTGTTATCAAGCGCAACCAGACATCGGCTGAACGTGAAATCCACCACCCTCAAACTCCAGACCGGTCCCGACCGGTTGCGCCATTATTTCCAGCTGACCAAGCCGCGCGTGGTATCGCTGATCGTGTTTTGCGCGGTGATCGGCATGTTCCTCGCCGTGCCCGGCATGGTGCCTTGGCGCATATTGTTTGCCGGCACGCTGGGCATCGCGCTGGTCGCCGGCGCGGCGGCGGCGGCGAACTGCCTGATCGAACAGAAGATCGATGCGCTGATGGCGCGCACGCGAGGTCGTCCCCTGCCGCAGGGCGACGTCAATTCGCTGGAGACCCTGCTGTTCTCGGGCCTGATCGGCGGTGTCGGCCTGTTCCTGCTCTATGCCTGGGTGAATCCCTTTACCATGTGGCTGACCTTCGCCACCTTCGTCGGCTATGCGGTGATCTACACGATCTTCCTCAAGCCCAACACGTCGCAGAACATCGTCATCGGCGGCGCCTCCGGCGCCATGCCGCCGGTGCTCGGCTGGGCGGCCGTGACCGGCGAGGCACCGGGGGAGGCCTGGCTGCTGTTCCTGATCATTTTCGTGTGGACGCCGCCGCATTTCTGGTCGCTGGCGCTTTACCGGACCAAGGAATACGCCGCCGCCGGCCTGCCGATGCTGCCGGTGACCCATGGCGCCGAATATACCCGGCGCCACGTGTTCTTCTACACCGTCGGCCTGACGCTGATTACCCTCGTCCCTTACGCAATCGGGATGTCAGGCTGGTTCTACCTGACCGCAGCGGTGCTGCTCGACACGATTTTCCTCGGCTACGCATGGCTGATCTGGAAGGACTATTCCGACGCCGTGGCGCGCATCACTTTCCGCTGGTCGATCCTGTATCTCGCACTGTTGTTTGCTGCGCTGCTGGTCGATCACTACCTGCCGCCCTGGTAAGCGGGCGGCACGCAGCACAAAGACAAAGGGCAGCCGCTTTTCGCGGGCTGCCCTTTTCGTATTGACGGGAGACGCCGGGTGGACGCCTATGCCGCGAGTTTGTCCTTCATCTTCTGCATCGCCTTGACTTCGATCTGGCGGATGCGCTCCGCCGAAACGCCATACTCGGCCGCCAGTTCATGCAGGGTTGCCGCTTCCTCGCCGTCGGCTACCAGCCAGCGCCGTTGCACGATGGTACGGCTGCGCTCGTCGAGGCTGGCCAGCGCCGCGCTCAGCCCCTGGTCCTGCAGGCGATCGTACTCCTTGCGCTCGAGGATGGCCGAAGGTTCGATGCTGCGATCCGCGGCCAGATAAGCGATCGGTGCGTAGCTGTCCTCGTCGTCGTCCGTCAGCGGTTCCAGCGAGACGTCTGCGCCGGTCAGGCGCGTTTCCATCTCCACCACTTCCTCCGGCTTGACGCCGAGCTTCCTGGCCACCGCGGCCACTTCCTCGGGGCCCAGGGTGTTGAAGCCCTGCCGCGAGTCCGCGTCCTGGGCAAGGGCTGCCTTGATGCTGCGCAGGTTGAAGAACAGCTTGCGCTGTGCCTTGGTGGTGGCGATCTTGACCAGGCGCCAGTTCTTCAGGATGTACTCATGAATCTCGGCCTTGATCCAGTGCATGGCGAATGACACCAAGCGTACGCCGCGATCGGGGTCGAAGCGCTTGACGGCCTTCATCAGACCGATATTGCCTTCCTGAATGAGGTCCGCATGGGGCAACCCGTAACCCAGATAGCCGCGCGCAATCGCGATCACCAGGCGCAGATGGGATGTCACCAACTGACGCGCCGCGTCCAGGTCATCCTCGTCACGGAAACGACGGGCAAGAACCTGCTCCTCGGCCTCGCTCAGCATCGGTACGCGATTCGCGGCTGAAATGTATGCCTCTATGCTCCCGCTGGCAGCGAGGACGGGCAATTGGTCAAGCGAAACGGTCTGGCTCACGGTACAACCTCCTTGAACATAATATTAGCACTCATATACTGAGAGTGCTAAAGGTCAAAGGAAGTTCCCGATAATTTTTGTCGGGAATTATTACTGGCATCCGCGAATGTTGGCGGGAACCGTTGGGCGCGGCTTGGGGGGGGGCGGGTCAGCCGCCGGTTTTAGGCGGAGAACCGGGTGGTCGCTTCGATTTCTTGAAAAAGCGTTTCGAGGGTTTGGTTCCCGGTGCAAGATCCTGCCGCCTTGCCTGTTCCGGGCGGCGCCCCTGGCCTTGGCCGGAACCCTGGCGTCGCCCCGGTTCCTGTTGCGCTCCCGGCGATCCCTGGATCCGGTTACCCGGCGCCAGGGAGATCTCCAGCTCGATGATCTCGTCCCAGATGGCATCGGTACGCTGGTGGTCCGGAATTGCCAGCAACTCGCGCAGGCGCCGGCGCGGATCCGGTGCCTGCGGTTCATTTCTAACCGGCGCTGGCTGGGGCTCTTCGGACACGGGATCGGCTACCGGCTGCCCATTGGTCTGATCTTCATTCATCCTCGTATTATCGCCCGAATAATCGCTTCCATTCCAGTGTTGTCGGTCCAGGCGTGACCGATATTGGCTTTTTTGCGACGTCCGTGCGGCCGGATGCTGCTTTCGCGCAGCCCCGGGTCGGCATCGCTGTTCAAAGCCCGCTCTTCTGCCGCAGATGCTGGCGCAGCGAAATTATCGCCCCCAGCCAGCCGAGGCCGGCGGCGAAGGCCAGCAGCAGGGCCGAGTCGCGCATGCCGGGCGCCTGCAGGACGAGCGTGAGGTCATACAAACGCACCAGTTCGCCCAGGGGTGCGCGCAACCAGAGCACGGCAGCGCCCACCAGCAGCCAGGCTACGATACCGCCGCCCAGGCCCAGAAGGAAGCCGTAGTAGAGGAAAGGTCGCCGGATGAAACCGTCGGTGGCGCCGAGCAGCCCGCTGACCTCGATCTCGGCGCGATGGGTAAGCACCTGCATGCGGATGATGCTGAAACTGATGGCGATCAGTCCGGCACTCAGCAGCGCGCCGAGCACCCGCACCGCGGTGCGCCCGAGTTCGAGCAGTGCATCGAGCCGGCGGACCCAGTCCGAATCGAGCTGTACATGTTCGATCCGCGGCCATTGGCGCAATTCCGCGACGATCTGTTCCTGCGCCCGCAGCCCCTCGTCGGCTGCGGTCAGCACGAAGGCGTCAGGGAACGGGTTTGCGGCCAGGGCTTCGATCACGTCACGCAATCCGGGGTTGGCCTTCATTCGCGCCAGGGTTTCTTCGCGCGGCAGAAACTGGATCCGCCTGATGTCGCCGCGCTTCTTCAGGCGCGATTCGATTTCCGTCGCCATCGCACGATCGGCGCTTGCTGCCATGAAAACCGTGATCTGGGGCGCAGCCGATGTGATGCCTGCCAGCCCCTGCGCGCTGGCCAGCAACATCTGTCCTCCTGCCGGCAAGGCGAGGGCGACACCGATGGCCAGCAGGTAGAGCGCGCTGTTCAGGGGCGCGGTGGCCAGCCTGCGCAATGCAAGCCGGGCCGCCTCGCCATGTTGGGCAAGCCATCCCCTCATGCAAGCAGCCTGCCATGTTCGAGCTGCAGGCGCCGCGCGCCTGGAAACAGGTCGCCGGCATACGTCGCGATCAATACCGTGACGCCGACGTCGTTGAACTCCATGAAGATGCGCGCCACGTCGGCCGCGGTATCCGCATCGAGGTGCGCGGTGGGTTCATCGGCCAGCAGCAGGTTCGGCCGACCCACCACGGCGCGGGCGATCGCCAGGCGCTGCTGTTCTCCGCCGGAGAGCATGACGGGCCGCGCCTTCTCGCGGCTGGACAGGCCCACCTTGTCCAGCGCGGCGCGCACCCGTTGTGCGGCTTCCCGGCGCGGGAAACCGGTGATGGACAAGGGCAGCATGACGTTCTCGAACGCATTGCGATCGAAGAGCAGCTTCTGGTCCTGAAACACCATGCCGATGCGCCGCCGCAAATAGGGCAGTGCCGGGCGGGAGAGTCCGCTGACATTCTGGCCGCCGACCAGGACCGCGCCACCGGTTGACGTTTCAATTCCGGCAATGAGCTTCAGCAGGGTGGATTTCCCTGCCCCCGAATGGCCGCTGACCAGCACCATCTCGCGCTCGGCGACTTCGAAACTGACATCCGAGAGTGCATCCACGCCCGGCGGATAGCGCTTGGAAACGCGGTCGAACCGGATCACCCGGGGCTTCCCAGCAGCGCCTCGACAAATTCGCCGGCACGGAAAGGCTGCAGGTCGTCGATGCCTTCGCCGATGCCGATGAAGCGTACCGGTTTCGGGCACTGCCGGGCGATGGCGGCCAGCACGCCACCCTTGGCCGTGCCGTCGAGCTTGGTCACAACGAGGCCGGTGACGCCGATCGCCTTGTCGAAGGCTTTCACCTGCTGCACCGCGTTCTGGCCGATGTTGGCGTCGAGCACCAGCAGCACCTCATGCGGCGCCGAGGCGTCGACCTTCTGGATCACGCGGCGCACCTTGGCGATTTCTTCCATCAGGTGCAGCTGGGTCGGCAGGCGGCCGGCGGTATCGGCCAGCACGACATCGATCTTGCGCGCGCGGGCGGCATTGATGGCGTCGAATACCACCGCGGCCGGATCGCCGGATTCCTGCGCAATCACCGTGACGCCGTTCCTCTCGCCCCAGGTGGTCAGCTGTTCGCGCGCCGCGGCGCGGAAGGTGTCGCCGGCGGCCAGCAGGACGCTCTTGCCCTGGCCCTGGAAATGCTTGGCCAGTTTGCCGATCGACGTGGTCTTGCCGGCGCCATTGACGCCCGCGATCATGATCACGAAGGGATGTTGTCCATGGGCATCCAGGGGTTGTTCAAGCGGCGCAAGCAGCGTGCGCAGGTTATTTGCCAGGGCCGAGCGCAGCTGCGCCGGGGTTTCCAGCCTTTCGCGCTTTACCGCAGCCTTCAACTCCGCCAGCAGCCAGTGCGTCGCCTCGACGCCGCAATCCGCCATCAACAGCGTGGTTTCGAGGTCTTCGAGCAGTTCGTCGTCGATCTTCGCGCGGCTGAAAAGCTCCGTCAGCGGCGTGTTGAGCGTATCGCGGGTGCGCGACAGGCCGGCCTTGAGGCGTTCTCCCCAGGAGGCGCGCGGTACCGCAGGGGTCGCGGCAGCCGGGGCGGCGGGGTCGTCCTTTGATTTCAGGAAACCAAACATGCGGAATGCGGTCGGAGGTAGGCGCCTGCAGGGAGGCTCTAAGCCGCGCTAAGATGCGCGACCGAAGAATTCTAGCAGACGCACTTTCCCCTAACCATGCAGGACCCAAGAACCACCATGAGATCACTGCTTGCCCCTGTTGCACTGCTGGTTTTCGCCGTGTCGCCGGCGCCGACTTTTGCCAACCCGTATGAGACGAAGCTCGCCAACGGCCTGCGCGTGATCGTCAAGGAAGATCGCCGCGCCCCGACCGCCGTGCATATGGTCTGGTACCGCGCCGGCAGCATGGACGAGAAGGATGGCACCTCGGGTGTCGCCCACGTGCTGGAACACCTGATGTTCAAGGGTACGAAAAACCTCAAGTCGGGCGAGTTCAACAAGCGCGTGGCCGAGGCCGGCGGCCGCGACAACGCCTTCACCAGCCGCGACTACACCGCCTACTTCCAGATCGTGCCGAAGGGCGCGCTGCCGGAGATGATGCAGCTCGAAGCCGACCGCATGGCCAACCTGAAACTGGAGCCGCAGGAATTCGCCTCCGAGATCAAGGTGGTCATGGAGGAGCGCCGCCTGCGCACCGACGACAATCCGACCTCGCGGGTGCATGAAACCCTGAATGCGACCATGTTCCAGGCCCACCCCTATCGGCGGCCGATCATCGGCTGGATGGATGATCTGGAACACATGACCTGGCAGGATGCCCGCGACTGGTATCGCCAGTGGTATGCGCCGAACAATGCCTATGTCGTGGTGGTGGGTGATGTCGACCACCGCGAGGTGTTCCGCCTGGCGCAGAAGTACTACGGTCCCCACAAGCCCCGGGTCCTGCCCGAACGCAAGCCGCAGAGCGAGCCGGAACAGGCCGGCATTCGCCGCGTCAGCGTCAAGGCCCCGGCCAAACTGCCCTACCTCGCGATGGCCTGGAAGACGCCGAAGCTGCGCGACGTGAACAAGGATCGCGACCCCTACGCGCTCGAAGTGCTCGCCGCCGTGCTCGACGGGCACGATGCCTCGCGCTTCTCGACGAACCTGGTGCGCGGTTCGCGCATCGCGCAGTCGGCCGGCGCCGGTTATGACGGAAGCCTGCGCGGCGAGGCCACGTTCACGCTCGATGGCCAACCGGCGGAGGGAAAGACCGTCGCCGAACTTGAAGCGGCGCTGCGCGCCGAAATAAAACGGGTCCAGGACGAGGGCGTCTCCGCCGAGGAACTGGCGCGGGTCAAGACCCAGTCCATCGCGGCGCAGATCTACAAGCGCGATTCGCTGATGGCGCAGGCCATGGAAATCGGCGGCATCGAGGCGACCGGCCTGTCCTGGCGCGACATCGACCTCCTGCTGGAAAAACTCAAGGGCGTGACGGCGGAAGAAGTCCAGGCGGTGGCCAGGAAGTATTTTTCGGACGATACCCTGAGCATCGCCGTGCTCGATCCGCAGCCCGTCGAAAACAGCAAACCGAGGAAGCCCTCCGGGGCAGTGAGGCACTGATGAAGCAAAACAAATTGATCGCCCCCCACCCCCGGCCCACGGCTGGCTTTGCACAGCCATCCGGCTCCGGCGGCGCAAAGCGGGGCTTTGCGAAACCCCGCCTGCGCCCCCTTCCCGGGGCGGGGCTACTGATGAAGCCCCTGCGCAGCAGGACGGCCAGCATAGCTGGCGCGTCGCTGCGGATAGTCGGCTCGCTTCGCTCGATTGCGATATGTCTGCTGGCGTCCCTGGTATCGACCGCGGCCCTGGCCGGCGTCAAGATCGAGCACTGGATGGCGCCCACCGGAGCCAAGGTATATTTCATCGAGACGCGGGTAATTCCCATCCTGGACGTGCAGATCGATTTTGCCGCCGGCGGCGCCTTCGTTCCGGCCGCGAAGTCGGGCCTGGCCGGCCTGACCTGCAGCCTGCTCGAAGCGGGTGCGGGGGACATGGACGAGGAGAAGATAGCCGGACGCCTGGTCGACCTCGGCGCCCGCCTGGGCGGCGGGGCCGACAGCGACCGCGCCAGCGTCAGCCTGCGCACGCTGTCGAGCAAGGCCGAACGCGAAGGCGCGCTGGACCTGATGCGCGCCGTGTTGTCGGCGCCGACTTTTCCGCAAGCGGTGCTGGAGCGCGAAAAGGGCCGCACGATTGCCGGCATCCGCGAGTCCGAAACGCGGCCCGACGCGATTGCCGGCAAGCGTTTCGCCGCGGCCATCTACCCCGGCCATCCCTACGGCGTCAGCCCGACGGTGGAGAGCGTGGGCGCCATCACGCGCGAGGACCTCGTCGCCTTCCACCGCGGGCACTATGGTGCGAAGGGTGCCGTGGTTTCCATCATCGGCGATGTCTCGCGCGCCGAGGCCGAGGCGATCGCCCTGCGCCTGACCGAAGGCCTGCCGCCGGGCGGCGGCGCCCTCGTGCCGCCGCCGGTGAAAAAACCGCAGCGGGAGGTAGTCAAGGTGCCCCACCCCGCCGCACAAAGCCACGTCCATGTCGGCCTGCCCGCGATCAGCCGCAGCGACCCCGACTACTTCCCGCTGCTGGTGGGCAACTACACGCTCGGCGGTGGCGGCTTCGTCTCGCGCCTGATGAAGGAAGTCCGCGAAAAGCGCGGCTATGCCTACAGCGTGTATTCCTACTTCGCGCCGCGCAAGCTCGAGGGCCCGTTCGAGATCGGCCTGCAGACCAAACGCGAGCAGGCGGACGCTGCGCTCAAGGTGGTCGATCAGGTGTTGACCGACTACATCGCAAACGGCCCGACACCGCAGGAACTGGCCGCCGCGAAGAAGAACATGGTCGATGGCCTGGCGTTGCGCATGGACAGCAATGCCAAGCTGCTCGGCTATCTGTCGGCGATCGGCTTCTACGGCCTGCCGCTGACCTACCTCGACGACTTTCCGGGCAAGGTGAAAGCGGTCACCGCCGAGCAGGTCAAGGGCGCCTTCGCCCGCCACGTCAAGGCGGAAAACCTTGTCACGGTGGTGGTGGCGACGGACTGAGCGGTCTTGAGCCGCATCCGCATCACCGGAGGGGAATGGCGCAGCCGCCTGGTCCAGGTGGCCGATGCGCCCGGCTTGCGGCCGACGCCGGACCGGGTGCGCGAGACGCTGTTCAACTGGCTGGGGCAGGATCTCGACGGGCTCAGTTGCCTCGACCTCTTCGCCGGCAGTGGCATCCTCGGTTTTGAAGCCGCCTCGCGCGGTGCCGATCACGTTGCATTGGTGGAGCATTCGCGGCCGGCATTTGCGGCGCTTGAAAAGCATGCCGAGGCCTTTGCCTGTCCGCGACTGGAACTGTTTTGCTGCGATGCGCTAAAATTCGCCCCCCCGGCCGGGCGGCGCTTCGATCTGCTTTTTCTTGATCCGCCTTATGGGCAGGGCTGGCTGGGCCGGGTAGAGTCCCGCCTGGAACAGCTGGCCGCGCCGCGGGCAAGGCTTTACGTCGAGGCGGAGTCGCCGCTGGAGAAACTGGGGCGCTGGACGGTGACCAAGCAGGGACGGGCCGGACAGGTATTCTTTCACTTGCTGGAGCAGGCATGAACAATTCCATCGCCGTGTATTCGGGGACCTTCGATCCGCTCACGCGCGGACACGAGGATCTGGTGCGGCGCGCCTCGGGCCTGTTCCAGAAGGTCATCATCGCCATTGCCGAGAGCCGCAAGAAGCAGCCCCTGTTCGACCTGGCCGAGCGCGTCGATATCGCGCGCCGGATTCTTGCCGATTTTCCCAATGTCGAAATCCAGGGCTTCGACAGCCTGTTGATGGATTTCATGCGCAAGCAGAATGCTTCCATCATCCTGCGCGGCCTGCGCGCCGTGTCCGACTTCGAATACGAATTCCAGATGGCCGGCATGAACCGCAGCCTGTATCCGGATGTCGAAACCGTTTTCCTGACGCCCGACGAGAACTACATGTTCATTTCCGCCACCATGGTCCGCGAGATAGCGACCCTGGGCGGTGACGTGTCCAAGTTCGTGCATCCGCTGGTGGTCGAACGACTTAAACTGAAACTCAACCATTGAGGAATCTTCCATGGCCCTGATCATCACCGATGAATGCATCAACTGCGACGTGTGCGAGCCGGAGTGCCCGAACAACGCGATTTCGCAGGGCGACGAGATCTACATCATCGATCCGAACAAATGCACCGAATGCGTCGGCCATTTCGACACGCCGCAATGCCGGGAAGTCTGTCCGGTGGATTGCATTCCGGATGACCCGAACCATCCGGAAACGAAAGATCAGCTGATGGCGAAGTTTCTTGCGCTGACCGCCAAGTAACGGGTTATCTCTGGCAGCCGGCGCAGAAGAACGTTGCGCGCTGGCCCTGGCGCAGTTCCCTGATCGGGCGGCCGCAGATGCGGCAGGGTTCGCCGTCGCGCCCATAGACGAAATACTGCTGCTGAAAGTAGCCCGAACTGCCGTCCGAATGGATGAAGTCGCGCAGGCTGCTGCCGCCGGCATCGATGGCCGCCGCGAGCGTGGCCTTGATCGCCGGCACCAGGCGCTCCAGGCGTTTCAGCGAAATCCGGCCGGCGGGGGTGCGCGGATCGATGCCGGCGCGGAACAGGCTTTCCGAGGCGTAGATGTTGCCGATGCCGACGACGCGATGGCTGTCCATCAGGGTCGGCTTGATGGCTGCCGAAAGTCCGGCCAGTTCCTGCTTCAGCCAGCGGGCATTGAATTCATCCGTCAAGGGCTCGATGCCGAGTACCGTCAGCAACGGATGCGCGGGCGCATCCCGCCCGAGCCACAGAATTGCGCCGAAACGCCGCGGGTCGCGCAGGCGCAAAGCCAGCTTTTTTCGCCCGACGCCGAATATCAGGTCGAAATGGTCATGCCTTTCGGCGGGCTGGCCGGCCGGCACCAATCGCAGGCTGCCGGACATGCCGAGATGGATCAGCAGGTGTCCGCGACCGAAGTCCAGCAACAGGTATTTGCCGCGACGGCTGACGGCCGCCAGGCGCTGTCCGGCGAGCTTCTGCTCCAGGTTTTCCGGCAGGGGATAGCGCAGCGCCGGCGTCCGGGCAATCACCGCGAAGACCCTGTTGCCGGTCAGGGCGGGGGCAATTCCGCGGCAGGTGACTTCTACTTCGGGCAGTTCAGGCATGCACGGATCCGCACGAATCGACTGATGAAACTGCTAACATCGCCGCATTGTATTGGGTTTCGCCGAGGTGCCGTGCCAATGAAAATCCGTTCCCCACTCCTTGCGCTCCTGCTGGTGCTGTCGGGCGCATGCGCGTGGGCGCAGACGCCGGCACCCGCGCCCGTACCCGTCGCCGAACCGGCCGCCAAGGCGCCGGTGCCGGGGAAGGCGGAAGACGGGCTGCCGAAGCAGGAGCTTACCGGCCAGATCCTCTACCAGTTCCTGCTGGGCGAGATTGCCGCGCAGCGCGGCCAGTACCCGCTGGCTGCGGGCGCGCTGCTCGACCTGGCAAACACCACGCGCGATCCGCGAATCGTGCGCCGCGCGGCGGAAGTTGCCTTCCATTCGCGCCAGTACGAGATCGCCCTGGACGCGGTGGGGCTCTGGCTGAGCCTCGAGCCGGACTCGCCGTCGGCACGGCAGATGCAATCGACGCTGCTCCTCTCCAGCGGACGTATCGACGAACTGGCCGCGAGCCTCGCCCGTGACCTGGCGCGGGCGGCCCCGAATACCGGTGAAGCCTTGCTGCGGCTGGTCCGCGCTTTTACCCGCTATCCTGACCGACAGGCGGTGCATCGCCTGTTCCAGCAGCTGACCCAACCGTATCTCGGGCTTGCCGAAGCCCGCTTCGTGAGGGCGCAGGCGGAACTCGGCATCGGCGACACGGGGCGCGCCGGCAGCGAGATCGACCAGGCGCTGGCTTTGCGTCCGAACTGGGACGTGGCGGCCCTGTTCAAGGCGGAACTCCTGCCCAAGGGACCGGCCCAGCTCGATTTTCTGAAAATCTGGCTGGAGGCCAATCCGGGCGCCCAGGATGTGCGCCTGGCCTACGCCCGGAGCCTGGTCGGCGAAAAGCGCTACGAGGACGCGCGAGTCGAATTCCGCCGCCTGCTCGCAGCCAACCCGGAGAGCCCCGAGATGCTTTACGCCGTCGGGATACTTTCGCTGCAGGTAAACGACTCCAGCGAAGCCGAACAGCAACTCAAGCGCTATGTCGAACTCGGACGCGGCGACGTGAATCCGGCGCGTTTCTACCTGGGGCAGATCGCCGAGCAGGCCAAACGCTCCGATGAAGCCATCGGCTGGTATGACCAGGTTGCGGCAGGTGAACACCTGATGCAGGCAAGGGTGCGCGCGGCGCAGATCCTGCTGCGCCAGAACAAGCTCGACGAGGCGCGCGCGAGGCTGGCGGCGGCGCGCGGGACCGAGCCGGATGATCCGCGCCTGGTGATCGCCGAGGCCCAGCTGCTGCGCGATGCGGGGCGGCACGCGGATGCCTATGCTTTCCTTGCCGCGGAGCTGGAAGCGCGGCCCGACGACATCGAGATACTGTACGAGACCGCGCTGGCGGCGGAGAAGCTCGGTTATCTGGATGTGATGGAACGCCGCCTGCAGCGCGTGATTGCGCTCAATCCGGAGTCGGCCCAGGGTTACAACGCGCTGGGCTATTCCTTCGCCGATCGCAACATGCGCCTCGACGAGGCGGCGCAACTGATCGACAAGGCGGTGATGCTGAAGCCGGACGACGCGGCGATCCTCGACAGCAAGGGCTGGCTGCTTTTCCGCCAGGGCAATCTGCCGGCGGCGCTGGAATATCTGCGCAAGGCGTTTGCAAAAATGCCCGATGCGGAAATCGCCGCCCATCTCGGCGAGGTGCTGTGGGTTCTCGGCCGGCGCGACGAGGCATTGGCCGTCTGGCGCGAGGCCGCCAAGGCGCATCCGGGCAACGATGTGCTGACGGCCACGATCAAGCGATTTGCCCCCTGATTTGTCCTTGCATTGCCTCGTGCGAGTTTGGCCGGCCTGCCTTGTCGCGTTCCTGATGGCGGCCTGTGCCGAAATCCCGCGGCAGCCGGCGGCCGAGCCCGTTCTCGGCCCGGCCGTGCAGCGCTTCACGGCCGAAGGCCGCATCTCGCTGCGCCAGGGCGATCGCCGCGACCATTTGCGTTTCAGCTGGGACCACGCTCCCGGCTACGATCTCGTGCTGCTGATGTCGCCGCTGGGACAGGGCCTGGCGGAATTGACGCGCGATGCGGCGGGCGCCCGGCTGGTGCAGCCGAATCAGGCGCCGGTCGGCGCCGACTCCCTGGCGCAACTGGTCCAGCGCACGTTCAATGCGCCGGTGCCGCTGGACGCCATGGCCGAATGGCTGCGCGGCGCAAGGCCTGACCTGAGCGGCGAAATCGACGGCTGGACGGTGCTCGTCACCGATACCTCGCCGTCCGGTGGGCGCCGACTTTTGCGGGTCATGGAAGCCCGCCGCGACGGTGTCGAATTCACGCTCATCGTCGACGACTGGGATGTGCGCGAATGAGTGACTGGGATCGTGACTGGCCGGCCCCGGCCAAGATCAACCTGTTCCTGCATGTGGTCGGCCGCCGCGCCGATGGCTACCACCAGTTGCAGACCGTGTTCCGCTTTCTCGATTACGGCGACACCCTGCGCTGCGAACCGCGCAGCGACGACCGCATCGTGCTGGCGGCGCCCCTGCCCGGCGTGCCTCCGGAAACCGACCTCGTGGTGCGCGCGGCGCAGGCGCTGCGCGCGGCGACGGGCATCGGCGCCGGGGTCACCCTGCATCTCGAAAAGCGCCTGCCCATGGGCGGTGGCCTCGGCGGCGGCAGTTCCGATGCGGCGACCACGCTGATGGCCTTGAACCGCCTCTGGCGAACCGGGCTCGGCTCGCCCGGCCTGCAACGCATCGGGCTCGCGCTGGGCGCCGATGTGCCTGTCTTCATTCATGGACTTGCAACGTTCGCCGAAGGAGTGGGCGAGCACTTCACCGATGTCAGCCCGCCTCCGGCCTGGTATCTGGTGCTGGTGCCCGGCGTAGCGGTGCCGACGCGGGAAATCTTTTGTTCGCCGGCGTTGCGCCGCGATACCCCGGCCATTGCGCCGGGAGACTGGCGTCCCGGTTTCGGCCACAACGACCTGGAAGCCGTGGCCTGTGCGCTTTATCCCGAGGTGGCGCGTCACCTGGAATGGTTGCGGCAATACGGCGATGCGCGCATGAGCGGGTCCGGTGCCTGTTGTTTCGCCGGGTTCGCCGGCGAGTCGGCGGCGCGCAGGGCATTGGCCGCATTGCCCGCGGATATGAGGGGCTTCGTGGCGGCCGGAATCGATCGCCACCCCCTGCTCCTGATTTGACAGCAGGCCCGAAAACCCCGAAAATGCGCGTCCTTTCGACCTGCGCCCTCATGGCGGAGTCTCGATCTTGGGGAGTCGCCAAGTTGGTTAAGGCACCGGATTTTGATTCCGGCATGCGAAGGTTCGAATCCTTCCTCCCCAGCCAGAACTTCCACTGACATCGGCCGGACAGCAACGGTTTAAGCCCTTACCCACACGAGCAGCGCGACATGGCCTACGACAGCCTGATGGTGTTTACCGGGAATGCCAACCGCAAGTTGGCGGCCGATGTGGTCAAGCGCCTCAACATTTCCCTCGGCCGCGCCGAGGTTGGCCGCTTTTCCGACGGCGAGGTCAGCTGCGAGATCCTCGAGCACGTGCGCGGCCATGATGTGTTCGTCCTGCAGTCGACCTGCTTTCCGACCAACGACAACCTGATGGAACTGATGGTCATGGTGGACGCGCTGAAGCGCGCGTCCGCCGGTCGCATCACCGCGGCCATCCCGTATTTCGGCTATGCCCGCCAGGACCGGCGGACGCGCTCGGCGCGTGTCGCGATCACCGCCAAGGTGGTCGCCAACATGCTGCAGACGGTCGGCGTGCAGCGGGTACTGACGGTGGACCTGCATGCCGACCAGATCCAGGGCTTCTTCGACATTCCGGTGGACAACGTGTATGCGGCGCCGATCCTGCTCGGCGACATCTGGAAGCAGCGCCACGAGGACCTGCTGGTGGTTTCGCCCGACGTCGGCGGCGTGGTGCGCGCGCGCGCGCTGGCCAAGCGCCTCGAATCCGACCTGGCGATCATCGACAAGCGCCGGCCGAAGGCCAACGTCTCGGAAGTGATGAACATCATCGGCGAGGTCGAGGGTCGCACCTGCGTCATCATGGACGACATGGTGGATACCGCCGGTACGCTGTGCAAGGCGGCGCAGGCGCTCAAGGAGAACGGCGCCAAGCGGGTGCTGGCCTACTGTACCCATGCGGTGCTGTCGGGCAGTGCGGTGCCGCGCATCGCGGATTCCGAGCTCGACGAACTGGTCGTCACCGACACCATTCCGCTGTCCGAGGAGGCCCGCGCCTGCAAGCGCATCCGCCAGATCTCGATCGCCGAACTGATGGCCGAGACGATGTTGCGCATCAGCAACGAGTCGTCCGTCTCCTCGCTTTTCATGGATTAGCTTATTCACCCCCTGGCCTGGTCGCGGGCAAGGGATTTTTCAAGCAGTACCTAATGGAGCAAATCATGCAACTCGAATTCAATGCAAACAAGCGCGATGGACAGGGCACCGGAGCGAGCCGCCGCCTGCGTCGCACCGGCCGGGTTCCCGGCATCCTCTATGGCGGCCAGTCTGCGCCGCAGCAGATCGACATCGACCACAACGAGCTGTTCCAGCTCCTGCGCAAGGAGGCTTTCTATTCCTCCGTGCTCAACGTCAATCTCGAAGGCAAGAAGGAAATGTGCCTGCTGCGCGACGTGCAGCGCCACCCGTACCGCATGCAGATCCTGCACGTCGACTTCCAGCGCATCGACGCCACGCACGCGATTCACCAGAAAATCCCGCTGCATTTCGTCAATGCCGACATCGCCCCCGGCGTCAAGCTGGGTGGTGGCATGGTGTCGCACACCATGAACGACATCGATGTGAAGTGCCTGCCTGCCGACTTGCCGGCATTCATCGAGGTCGACCTCAAGGACCTCGCCGCCGGCCAGTCGATCCATGTTTCGCAACTGGCGCTGCCCAAGGGTGTCGAAGTCGTCCATCACGGCGAAGGCGACCCGGTGGTGGCCAGCATCATCATGAAGGGCGGCGGCGCGGTCGAGGAGGAAGCGGAAGCCGCACCGGCGGCCGTGGCGCCGGCGGCGCCTGCCGCCCCGGTGAAGAAGGCCGAGCGCGTCGACAAGCGTTAAGCGATTGCAAGCGGCTCCGCGCCTGATCGTCGGACTCGGCAACCCCGGGTCCGACTACGCTGAAACCCGGCACAACGCCGGGTTTTGGTTTTGTGAGCGCCTCGCGCACGAGCTGGGCGCGTCATTCGCGCGCGAATCGCGCTACCACGGCCACGTTGCCAGGGCGCGGGTCGGCGGGCAGGACATCTGGCTGCTGATGCCGCAGACCTTCATGAATCGCTCCGGCCAGGCGGTGCAGGCGCTGTCGCATTTCTATCGCATCGAACCCGCCGCAATGCTGGTGGTGCATGACGAGCTCGACATCCCGCCGGGGCAGATGCGCCTCAAGTTCGGTGGCGGCCTCGGTGGCCACAATGGCCTCAAGGACATCACGGCCCATCTTGGCACGCAGGACTACTGGCGCCTGCGCATCGGCATCGGCCATCCCGGCGACCGCGACGAGGTGGTGGATTACGTGCTGAAGCCGCCGCGCCGCGAGGAGCGCGAGGAGATCGACGCCGCGCTGGAACGCGCCCTGCTGGTCTGGCCGACGCTGGCGCGCGGCGAATTCAACGCCGCAACGCAGAAGATCAACTCGAAACCAGTTCCCCCGAAGAAAGACGAACCATGAGCCTCAAATGCGGCATCGTCGGACTGCCCAACGTCGGCAAGTCCACCCTCTTCAACGCCCTGACCAAGTCCGGCATTGCGGCGGAGAATTACCCCTTCTGTACCATCGAGCCCAACGTCGGCATCGTCGAAGTGCCCGACGAGCGGCTTGCGGCCCTCTCGGCCATCGTCAAGCCGCAGAAGGTCCAGCCCGCCATCGTCGAGTTCGTCGACATCGCCGGCCTGGTCGCCGGTGCCAGCAAGGGCGAAGGCCTGGGCAACCAGTTCCTCGCCAATATCCGCGAGACGGACGCCGTGGTGCACGTGGTGCGCTGCTTTGCCGACGACAACGTGGTGCACGTCGCCGGCAAGATCGATCCCCTGCATGACATCGAGGTGATCGATACGGAACTGGCGCTGGCCGACATGGCAACCGTCGAAAAGGCCCTCAACCGCTACAGCAAGCAGGCCAAGGCCGGCGGTGACAAGGAGGCCAAACTGCTGGTCGGCGTGCTGGAAAAATGCATGGCGCAACTGAACGAAGGCAGGCCGGTGCGCGCGCTCGACCTTTCCAAGGAGGAGAAGATCAACCTGCGCCAGTTCTTCCTGATCACGGCCAAACCGGTGCTTTACGTCGCCAATGTCAAGGAAGGGGGGTTCGAGAACAATCCCCACCTGGATGTCGTGCGGGCGCATGCCGAAAAGGAAGGCGCCGACCTTGTAGCCATCTGCGCCGCCATGGAAGCCGAGATCGCCGACCTCGCCGACGACGAGAAGCAGATGTTCCTTGCCGACATGGGACTCGACGAGCCGGGCCTCAACCGCCTGATCCGCGCCGGTTACCACCTGCTCGGCCTGCAGACCTATTTCACCGCGGGGGTCAAGGAAGTGCGTGCCTGGACCATCCACAAGGGCGACACCGCGCCGCAGGCGGCCGGCGTGATCCATACCGATTTCGAAAAGGGCTTCATCCGGGCCCAGACCATCGCCTTCGAGGACTTCATTGCCTGCAAGGGCGAGCACGGCGCCAAGGAGGCCGGCAAGATGCGCGCCGAGGGCAAGGACTATGTCGTCAGGGACGGCGACGTACTGAACTTCCTGTTCAACGTCTGATCAAGCCGTCGTCCCGGCACAGGCCGGGATCCGGATGCGCGACAGTGATGTCTTCGGCCGGCCCGGTCGAGGATAACGTCCCGCACCGGTGGCTACTGCGCTTGCGCCCGCTGCTCGTTGGCCACGCGCATGGTGACGTCGGCGACCATCCAGACGCTATGCGTCGTCCCGGCCGGCATCTTGCGTCCCGAGAGTTCTGCCCAGAACTGGGTGCCGTCGGCGCGCTTCAGGCGATACATGCCATGCGCTATCCGCCCACGGGCAAACGCCGTATTGCTGTCGGCGAGAAACTGGGTGGCTTCCGCGAGGTTTACGAAATGATCGTCCATGCGCGAAGCGGTGAGATCCTGAATGCGGCGGCCGAGCAGCTCGCCGAGCCGCATGTTGCACTTGACCACGTGGCTGCCGTCGATCACGACGATCCCCAGCGGCGAGGAATCGAGGATGGCCTGCTGTTCGGCGAGCAGGGTTTCGGCTTGCGTGCTGCGGGCGAGGTTGCTCGTCGCCGACCGGTAAAGCGTGCGTTGTACGATGACAAACACGGCAATGCAACACGCCGCTGCGGTGACCGGCCACTGCGCCTGGTAACCCAGGGTGGCGGTGTAATGCACGATGGCGGGGGTCAGCACGGGGACGATGAAGAGCCAGAACGTGATATTGCTCTGGGCGACAAATACCGAGCCGGTAAAGGCGGTGATGACCACCATCAGCGCGACGAACATCTGAGTGTCCGGATGCGTCGCGGGCGGATAGAGCGGTCCGAACAGGGCCCCCCAGCCGAGGCCGCTGACGAAGGCACCGAAGGCGCATGCCCATTCCCAGCGATAGGCGGTCTCGCTGCGCCGGTCGGCCTTGCGGAACAGGTACCAGATACCGGCCCGCATCGCGAGCACCGAGAGCATGTAGGCCGTCCACACCTTGAGCAAGTCCAGCGCCACGGTGCCGAACAGCACCAGAAAGCACAAAAAAATGCCGATGAGCGACACCACGACAGTCGACGGCAGGCGATCGAAAAGCATCTCGATGCGACGCGTTTCGGTTTCGGCACTGAGTTTCCTGGCAAAGAAGGAATCCATCGCAGGGTTTTGCCGGCACTACCTGATCAGATTTCCTGCCGGCTCAGCCGCCGGCCGACTGCCCCGCAATTTCCACGCGCACCGCGTCCATGTCGAGTGCCATGGCCTGCTCGATCAACTGGTCGAAGGCGGCGGCGGGCAAGGCGCCCGCTTCGGAATAAATGATGATCTGGTCGCGGAATACCATCAGGGTGGGGATCGAGCGGATGTTGAAGGCGGCGGCAATTTCCTGCTGCTCTTCGGTATTCACCTTGGCGAAAACGATGTCGGCCCGCTTTTCCGACGCGGCTTCGAAGGTCGGCGCAAACCCGCGGCAGGGTGCGCACCAGGGCGCCCAGAAATCGATGATCAGGTTGGCGTTTTCATTGATCGTCCGTTGGAAATTGTCGGCGTTGAGTTCCAGCGTGGCCATGGATGGTTCCTCGAATGAATTGACACGAATCCTACCGCTTTGCCGCGCGGCATGCTATCACTATGGCCGATGAATGGTTCCGGTCCCTCTTATCGCGGTCGCTTCGCACCTTCCCCCACCGGGCCCTTGCATTTCGGTTCGCTGGTGGCAGCGGCCGGCTCCTTCTTGGAAGCCAGGACGCAGGGTGGTGCATGGCTATTGCGCATGGAGGATGTCGATGCACCGCGTTGCTCCCAAGCGGCAGCCGATGACATCCTGCGCACGCTGGAGGCTTGCGGGTTCGCCTGGGATGGCGAGGTGGTCCGGCAGAGTCGCCGCACCGAGGCCTATGAGGCTGCGCTGGAGCGGCTGAAGGACCGAGGCCGGGTATTTGCGTGCGCCTGCACGCGCAAGGAGCTTGCCGATTCGGCCATCGCACCCGATGGCGCCGCCATCTATCCGGGCACCTGCCGGCAGGGGGTTCCTGCGGGTCGGCTGGCGCGCGCCTGGCGCCTGCGCGTGGGGAATGCCCGCGTCGGTTTCGACGACGCGATCCAGGGCCGCATCGACAGCGACCTCGCCCTCGATGCGGGGGACTTCGTCCTGCTGCGTGCCGACGGATTGTTCGCCTACCAGCTTGCGGTGGTGGTCGACGACGCCGCGGCCGGCATCACGGATGTCGTGCGCGGTGCCGACCTGCTCGCCTCCACGCCGCGCCAGATCTTCCTGCAGCAGTGCCTGGGTTTGCCGACGCCGCGCTACGCGCACCTGCCGGTGGCCGTCAATGCCGCCGGAGAAAAGTTGTCGAAGCAGACGCATGCTGCGCCGGTGGATGCGTCGCGGCCCGGCCCGGCGCTGCACGCCGCGCTGGCATTCCTCGGCCAGCAGCCGCCGCCCGAATTGTCCGGCGCGAACCCGCGGGAACTGTGGGCCTGGGGGCTGGCCCACTGGCAATTGGCGCGGGTGCCTCGCGGTCCGGCATATCCCGCGGTGACTGATGGGATAATCGCGCCATGACTTTGGGAGCAGCCATGATCGTCGATGATGTTGCCGGCCTGCGCCGGGTGTTGCAGGACAATCGCGTAATTGCCGTGGTCGGGCTGTCGCCGAACTGGAACCGGCCGAGTTATTTCGCCGCCAAGTACATGCTGGAACATGGCTACACGGTGATTCCGGTGAATCCGTCGGCAAGGGAAATCCTTGGCCGGAAATGCTATCCGGACCTTGCGGCGATCCCGGAAAAGGTCGACATGGTCGACGTTTTCCGCAAGCCCGAGGACGTCATGCCGATCGCGGAGGAGGCAATCCGCATCGGTGCGAAATGCCTCTGGCTGCAGCTCGGCGTGATCCATCGCGAGGCGGCCGCGAAGGCCGCGGCGGCCGGGCTCGACGTGGTGATGGATCGCTGCGTGAAGATCGAATACGCGCGCCTGTTTGGCGGGCTGAACTACGCCGGCGTGAATACCCGGATCATTTCGGCGAAACGGCCGCCCTGCCCGCCGCTGATGAGCTGATCAGGGTTCAGCGCCCCTGGGCGCTACCCCACAGCACTTTGTGCAACTGCAACTGGAAGCGCAGCGGCAGGCGGTCGTCGAGGATCCATTGCGCCAGTTGCGCCGGATCGAGTTGTCCCTGTACCGGCGAGAACAGTACCGGGCAAAGTTCGAAAAGTCGGCGCTGGCGGCACGCCGACACGGCCCAGTCGTAATCCTCACGCGAAGCGAGAACGAACTTCAGTTCGTCGCGGTCCGTCAATAGCTCAAGGTTTTCCCAGCGGTTCTTTCCATGTTCGCCCGAAGCGGGCGCCTTGAGGTCCATGATGCGCGCGACGCGCGGGTCGACGCCGCCGATGTCCAGCGCGCCGCTGGTTTCCAGCGATACCGAATAGCCGGCGTCGCACAAGGCGTCGAGCAGGGCCAGGCAGCCCTTCTGCGCCAGCGGTTCGCCGCCGGTGACGCAGACCGTGGTGCAGTCGAATGCGGCGACGCGCTGCAGGACCTCGTCGATCGACCGGGTTTCGCCGCCGCTGAAGGCGTAGGCCGTATCGCACCAGGCACAGCGCAAGGGGCAGCCGGTGAGCCGCACGAAGACCGTGGGCAGCCCGACGCGGCTGGATTCGCCCTGGATGGAATGGAAGATTTCGGTGACGCGCAGCGTGCCTGCCGATCCGGTGCGCGCCCCGCTGTCGGTGGCCGTGGCCACTACTTCTTCTTCAGCTTGAGCTTCGCTTTCTTGCCCGGCTCGCTGTTCGGATATTTTTCGGCCAGCAGTTCCAGCGCGGCCCGGGCGTTCTTCCAGTCCTTGAGGGCTTCGAGGCTGGCGATGCGGCTTTCCAGCGCCGCCGGTGCGCGCTCGTCATTGGGCCAGCTGGCGGCGAACTTTCCGAAGAGTTCCGCAGCGGCAGCGTGGTCCCTGGCCTGGGCATGGGCGTAGGCGCCCCAGTAGTGGGCCGACGCGATCAGGCTGCTGTTCGGATACGCCTTGATGAAGGCGACGAAGGCTGCGCCGGCTTCCTTGAACTTGGAGGCCTTGAGCCCCGCCAGCGCTGTTTCGTAGTCGCGGGTTTCCTGCGCGGGATCGACTTTAGCCGCCGGGCCCTGGGGATCAGCCCTGGCGTCCGGCCTGGCTTCGGCCGGGGCAGGCTCCAGCTTGCGCAGGCGGTTGTCGAGGTCGACGTAAAAGTCCTTCTGCCGCTTCTGCGTGGCTTCGAGCTCGTAGGTCAGGACTTCGATCTGGCCGCGCAGTTTCGCGATGTCGGCCTTGATCGCCTCGACCTGGTTGGCGAAGTCGATCTGGTTGCGGTTGATGGTGTCGGCGCGGCGGGAAAGCTCGGCGAAGTCTCCCTTCAGCAGTTCGATCCGCTTGCGGGCCTCCTCGTCGTCGAACATGCCGGCCCGCACGGGAGAAACCAGTGCCGCGGCCAGCAACAACGCGGGCGGCAGCGCCTGCAGCCACCTGCGCATCTTCAAAACTCACCCGAGTAGAGCATGTCGCCGCGGCGGTTCCTGGCCCAGCACTCTTCGCTGGATTCGCTGCAGGCCGGCTTTTCCTCGCCCAGGCTCACGGCCTCGAGCTGGTCTTCGCGGCCCCCGAGCAGGGTCAGGGCCTTGCGCACCGCCTCGGCGCGCTTCTGCCCCAGCGCCAGGTTGTACTCGCGGCTGCCGCGCTCGTCGGCATTGCCCTGGATCAGCATTTTCATTTTCGGGTTGGCCGCAAGGAACTTGCCATGGGCGCCCAGCAGGCCCTGGAACTCGTCCTTGACCACGTAACTGTCATAGTCGAAGTAGATGCTGCGTTTCGACAGCGGGCTCTTCGGATCCTTGAGCGCGGCGATGTTGCTCGGGTCGAACTGTTCGGGTCTGACCTGGGTCACCGGCGGGGTGTCGACCCTGACGGCGCCGGGCTTGCGCGATTCGACGCCCGCGGGATCCTGTTCGGGGGCCGGCGGCTGGGAGCCGCAGGCGGCCAGCAGCAAGGCGGCGAGGGAAAGGCTGATGAGTGCACGCATGGTGGATTCCTAGAAAAATGCAGCCGGGGAAATGGTTCTTCCGTCTATCGGACCAGCGGCCCCCAGGCGGGTTCCCGGACGTCGGCAGCCTGCACGGAGAGCTTCTGTTTTACCCGGCCGTCGCTGGAAACGGCGGCCAGCACGCCGCGCCCGCCGATTTCGGTGGCGTACAGGATCATGCGGCCGTTGGGCGCGAAGCTGGGGGATTCGTCTTTGGTCGAGTCGGTGAGGATTTGCGTCTGCTTGCTCGCGAGGTCCATCAGCGCCAGCTGGAAGCGTCCATTGTTCCGGGTGATGAAGGCCATGCTCTTGCCATCCGGCGAAAGGCGCGGGGTGACGTTGTAGCCGCCCTCGAAGGTGACACGCTCCGTATTGCCGCCGCTGCTGGCGGTGCGGTAGATCTGCGGGCTGCCGCCGCGGTCGGAGGTGAAGTAGATGTACTGGCCGTCGGTCGCCCAGCGCGGTTCGGTGTCGATGCCGGACGACGTGGCTATGCGTCTCACGCCGCTGCCGTCGGCGTTGACGACATACAGTTGCGAGGTGCCGTCCTTGGTCAACACCACGGCCAGTTGCCTGCCGTCGGGCGACCAGGCCGGCGCCGAATTCGAGCCCTTGAAGTTGGCGGCGACATGGCGCCGGCCGCTGGCCAGGTCATGCACATAGACCACCGGCTTTTTCGCCTCGAAGGAGACATAGGCCAGCTTGGTACCGTCGGGCGACCATGCCGGCGAGATGATCGGCTCGCGCGAGGCCAGCGCGGCCTGCTCGTTGGCGCCGTCGGCATCGGCGATCTTCAGTTCGTAGCGGCCGGTGCTCTTCACCACGTAGGCGATGCGCGTGGAGAACACGCCGGGTTCGCCGGTGAGTTTCTCGTAGATGAAATCGGCGATGCGATGGGCCGTGGCGCGCAACTGGGCGCCGCTGTGCAGGTAGGCCGGAGTGCCGAGCACGGCCTGCTTCTGCACGTCGGTCAGGCGCACGCGGGTTTCGTGGCGGCCGTCGGCGGCCGTCGCCACGCTGCCGCCGGCGACGACATCGGCGCCGCGGGCCTTGAGGTCGGCATAGGGCGGCGTGGCACTGTCGGCCAGCGGGCCGCCGGCATCGACCAGGCGGAACAGGCCGCTGCGTTCGAGGTCGGCCCGCACCACCGAGGTCAGGGCCTGGCCGACGGTGCGCTCGCCGGTGAATTCGGCGATGGCGACCGGCAGGCGGTTGGCGCCGGCACCGGTGATTTCCACCGTGAGTTGCGCGCGGGCGGCAGAGGCCAGGGCCAGGCCGACCGTACAGGCGAGGAAAAGACGCTGGAATTTCATCCCGGCGATTATACCGCCTCGGCCAAGGCAATCCTGGCCGGGAACAGGCCTGGAAATCCTCCGCACGGATGGATTATTTGCGGGCTATTGCTCGTCCAGCGGACGAAAGCGCAGTTCCAGCGAGCGCGAGAACACGTCGGCCGGTTCCGGCTTGGGCAGCGGGTTGGACTTGAGGATGGCGCGTTCGATGGCGGCATCGAGCGCGGCATGTCCGGACGAACGCTTGAGGCGCACGGTGACGATCTCGCCGCTGGGCAATTGCGTGACGTCGAATACCGCCTCGGGGTTGCCCTTGACCTCGGGCGGCACGACGATGTTGCCGCGGATCTTGCCGCGGATCTTGCTGAGGTAATCGGCGACGGCCTTGTTGCGTGCTGAAGCGGCCTGCGCCGCCTTCATCTGGGCAAGTTCCTGGGCGGCGGTTTCCGCCTGTTTGCGCTGCGTCAATTGTTCGGTCTCGCGCTTCAGCAGTTCCTGGTTGGGGTCGACACGCGGCTTCGGTTCGACCTTGGGCGGCGGCTCAGGCTTGGGCTCCGCTTTCGGCGGCGGTTTCGGTTTTTCCTTTTCCTTGATCGCGATGTCCGGCTTGGGCGGTGGCGGCAGCGGTTTCGGTTCCGGAACCGGCTTTGGCGCAGGCGGCGGCTCAATAGTCGGCGCTGGCGGTACGGCGACAGGGGCGGCAGGGGCCGGTTCGGGCATGGCGCGCACCAGCTCGACCTCGACCACATCGGTGGCCTTGGTCTGCCAGCGCACGCCGTAAAACAGGAACGCGGCCAGGAGCAGGTGCACCGCGACCGCCAGGACGATGGAAACGCGCTTGCCGGCCATGTTCCCCGGCGGCAGGATGGGCGAATCCGTACTCACTTGCCGTCAGCCGCCACCGGCTGTACCAGCAGCCCGATCCGGGGGACCTGCTGGCGCTGCAGTTCGTCCATCACGCCCAGCACCGCTTCGTACCTGACGCTCTTGTCGCCTGCGATCAGTACCGCCTGCTGGGGATTGGCGGCTTGCGCCTGCTTGATCCGCCCGGCCAGGTCGGCGCGCGCCACCACCTGTTCCGCGCCGCCCTTCGAGCGGTCGCGCAGTGCGAGTGACGTGTCGGCCTTGATGATGACTTCCAGCGGGGCCGCTGGCGGCAGGCTGCTCTTGCCGACGCTGGGCAGGTCGACGCTGCCGGGCTGGATCATCGGTGCGGTCACCATGAAGATGACGAGCAGCACCAGCATCACGTCGATATAGGGAACGACGTTGATTTCGTTCATGAGCCGACGCTTACGCACGGGTGCTTTCCCTGCGCCCGAGGTAGTGCGCCTTCAGACGCTCGACGAGGGACAGCGGATCGTAGCTGGCGTTCTTGTCGAAGAAATTGCGGCGCCAGCTCTGGTTCCACAGATGAACGCCGTAACTCTCCGGCGGCAGCACGGTCATGCCGCTGATCAGGGCGGTCATGTTCCAGAACGGCACCGGGCAGAACAGGTTCGGATTCAGCAGCGCGGTGGTCATGTTGTACTTCTCGACGGCGCCGTGCAGCAGCAGGGGCCCGGTCGCCGCAGCGTTGCCATTTGCCGCCGCGCTGCGGGCGAGGCCCAGGCACTCCTGGGCCAGCGGACTGCCGGGCGGGGACTTCATCACGCAACCCGAGGCGCGGATGCGCAGCTTGCCTTCGTCGCCGGGCTGCGCCGGCAGCATTTCCGAGGCGAAGAAATAGTCCATGCCGGCGGCGAAATCGAGCGGTCGCAGGCATACCACGCCGATGTCGACCCAGATGCCGCCGCGCTGGTGCAGCAGCGCGAAGCTGAACATGTCGGAGAAGCGCACCGGCGCCTGGCCGCTGGCGGAACTTTGCGTGTCGGCCTGGGGCGGAAGGATTTCGCTCGCATTGCAAATGCGCAGTCCCTTGGGCGTGTTCGCCGGCTTGCCATAGCTGTAGAGGTGGACCTCGTGTCCGTTCGCCAGCCACGACGTCAGCGCCAGGCGCTCCAGCGCCGAGAGCGGGCCACCGACCCAGAGCATCTGCACCGGAGCGTGCTTGACCGTCGCCATGCTAGCGGATCTGCCGTTGCAGGATGTTGGAAAACTCTTCCATGAAGCTTTCGAAGCGCACCGCGACGCGGTCCACGTCATGGGCGAAGCGGTTGTAGGCGATCACCGCCGGAATCGCGGCGAAGAGGCCGATGGCGGTGGCGACCAGGGCCTCCGCAATCCCGGGTGCGACGGCGGACAGGGTCGCCGTGCTCATGTTGGCCAGGCCGCGGAAGGCATGCATGATGCCCCACACGGTACCGAACAGGCCGACGTAGGGCGAGACGGAGCCCACGGAAGCAAGGAAGGCCAGGTGCGCCTCCAGGTCATCGACTTCGCGCTGATAGGTGGCGCGCATCGCGCGTCGCGCGCCATCGACCACGGTGGCTGCATCCAGCGCCTTTTGCCCGCGCAGCTTGGCGAATTCGCGGTAGCCGGCCTCGAAAATCCGCTCCAGCGCGCCGGTGTCGTGGCGGTTATTGACGGCACTCTGGTACAGCGCGTTGAGGTCGCCGCCGCTCCAGAAATCCCGTTCGAACTTGTCGGTCTTGCTCCGCGCGTCGCGAATGGCGAAGGCCTTGCGAAAGATCCAGTACCAGGACGTCAGCGATACCAGCGTCAGCAGCAGCATCACCAGCTTGACTACCAGGCTGGCGTGGATGATCAGTTCGATGATGGACAGGTCTTGGGTGATGTTCATTGCGCGGCTTTCGTCAGGGCGGCCAGCTGGGCATGTATCCGGCGCGGCATCGGATTCGGTTTGCCGCGCACCGGATCGATGCAGACGACGCGTATTTTCGCATCAAGCAGCAGTACGTGGTCGCGCAGGATGCGCTGGGCGAACGTCACCTGGGCACGGCCCAGCGACGCGATGCCGGTTTCGATCGTGAGCAGGTCATCGAGCCTTGCCGGCTTGAGGAACTCGACACTCGCCGAGCGCACCGCGAAGGCGATGCCCTCCTGCATCAGGAGGTTCTGGTCATGGCCGAGCGCGCGCAGGAATTCGGTACGGCCGCGCTCGATGAAGCGAAGATAATTGGCGTAGTAGACGATGCCGGCGGCGTCGGTATCCTCGTAGTAGACGCGGACAGGAATAGCCAAGGTCATTTGCGGATTCTACCGGCTTTGGCCATCCGTTCTGCCGGCGACCCTAGCTGCCGCAACCGAGATCGGCCAGAATCCGCCGGTTCTCTTCAAGGCAGGCCGAGCCGAAGCAACGGGTCAGGAGATCCGATCGATCCGCGAGCTGCCACAACGGGACCAGAGCCTGCTGCACCTTGGCCATGCCGAGGCGGGTATCCTGTGCCAGAAGTTGTTGCGCCAGCAGGGGGTCTTCGACAAGCGCGCATGCCCGGTCGACCAGGTCTGACATGCGATCAATCAACAGCACCTGCTCCGGGCCGAAGCTGTTTTCGACTGAGCGCGGGATGAAAAGCTCTCTGCCAGTATCGACCATGTCGGTAACCATTCCGTGATTCACGAGATTCAGCAGTTCCATGGCGACATTGCCGAGCCCCTGGCTGCTGGCGAGCAAATACCGCATCTCCGGGCTATCCCCGCCGAAGCGTTGTCGATACGCGTCGTGGGAGGACCCGGCATCGATCCTGTGGAGCAGGAAGGTGTGCGGGACGACCCCAGCCCGGGAATACAACGCAGCAAGGGAAACTCCGGTGCCGCAAAGGTCGACGACGATGCTGCGCGGACCCGCCGTCTTCCGGAAGTAGCGCAGATAGTCCGGTGATCCGGACAGCCGGGCGATCCGGCTTGTAAAAAAATACTCGCTATCCGGCGAGCGCGGGGCGTTCGTTGCGCGGCCAAGGCAGCGAAACAGCCGCAACCACGCATGGCAATCGCGGCTGGAGAAAAGCATCTTGTCAGCTGCAAACTCGGTCGATGCGGCGAGCTGCAGAAGGTGCATCGAAGCTATCAGCAGAATCGGCACATTGATGCTGGCTTGCAGAAGGCAAAGCGTGGCGGCAGTCTCGTCACGCTCGGCAATCCCCAGGCGCAATGCGCGCGCGATGAGGGCTGTACCGGTCCACCCCTGCTGTAGGAGGAACTGTTCGACCTCGGTTGGTAGCGCGACCGCCGCGACCTCGGCGGGAATGCCCTGCTGGCGCGGCATGATGCCATCGCTATGCGGGTTGTCGCCAAGGTGCGTGAATTGCAGGCCGGTCGCTGCCAGCGTGCGCCAGGTCTCACCGCCGGATTTTCCCAGGGCGCTGCGCCAGATCGATACGGTGCGGCGCAAGCCGGCCCGCTCCAGCAGCTGCACCAGGAATTCGGCGGGGAGTGGCGTATCGCTGATCAGGAGGTCGCCATCCCGGACCCGCTGCAACTGGGCCGCGATCGGAATGACATTCTCGAGTTCCGTGGCGAGCTCCATGGTCCGCGCACGTTCCGCGAATTCCACATCCATGCCGCCATTGGAGATCATGCGGCGATAGATGTCATCGAGGGTATGTTCCGTCCCTTGCAACTCCGCTTCGGCTCTGATCCGCAATGTGGCGAAACCGGGTGATCCGATGCGCTGCTCGACCAGGGAAAATATGGCTTGCGGCCAGATGCACTTGCGCGCGATCAGCGTATCGAAAATGTCGAAGCTTCGCATCGACGATTCAGGCCTTGCGCAACAACGCAAGCGAGTTGCGATAGCGGCTTCCCGGGACCTGGAGGTCGGTGAGGACGACGGCTGAAGCCACGGACTTGAACAGCGCCTGTATCGCGTCGCCGGTCCACACGCTGGAGAGCAGGCCGGTGCCTTCGCGGAATGCTGCCAGCCACTCTATCGTCTTGTGGGCAGGCGGTAATCGCGATTCGATGTGCGGCGGTTGCCAGTGGAGGTCCTCGATCACATAGAGACCTCCGCTGCGCAGGCAGCCGAACAGCTCGCGCAGGGCCATCTGCTGGTGGAAAGATGCATGGGACGCATCATCGATGATGATATCGACGTCATCGCCGACCATCGCTGCAAGGCGCGAAAGATCGGCGGCACTGCCGCAATCGCCGCGAAGGAAGCAAAAGCGTCCGAACTGTTCCTCGAGGTGGGCAAAGTCGGATATGTCGAAGCCGTAGATCGCCGCATTGGGGAAATATTCGATCCACATCGCGACGCTGGGCGAGCCGCAATGCCGTTCGACCGCGCCGCCGATTGGCGCCTCCGGGCCGCCGCGCGCCAACCCGAGCTCCAGCACCTTGCGGGTGCCTTCGCGCTCGTTGTGAAACAGCACGTCGTAGAGTTGCGCATAGCGATGCCGGTCGGCCACCGTACTGCCTTTGTCCGAACCGTGGCGGTTTGCCAGCCTGTTCAACACCGAAGAAAACATGGCGGCCGGGAGTCAGTCCCTGGATGCCTCGAAGACCATCGTCTCGAGGCGGAGGAAGCCCTCTGGCATGCGATCGACATGCTCCAGCTGGTGCAGGGCCGCGTGGCTGCTGTTATTGAGTTCGCAGGCCAGGGGAGCGCGGAAGCCGGCATCGCGCAGGGCTTGTTCCAGCGTTTTGGCGTCGTAGATGAACTGGTGCCCCCAGTCGCGGACGAAGTTGTTGATGACGAACGTGTCATCGGCCCGGGGCGCCCACGGGGTGAAACGCGCGTGCGCCCATTCAACATAGGCATTCTGGAGCGCGGATTTGCCGGTGCCGTAGAGGGCGACCAGAAAGGCCAGGTCGGGAGTGGCGATGCGCAACACCCCCCCGGGCTTGAGTACCCGTCGGCACTCAGCCAGCATCTGCAACCCTTGCGGGTAGGTGAGGTGTTCAAGCATGTGTTCGCTGAACAGGTAATCGAAGGTGGCGTCGGCGAACGGGAATGGCTGTGTTGCGTCCAGGCGCAGTACGTACGGCGTACAAGGCTGGATGTCGGCGTTCAGCCAGCCGTCGAGCAAGCGCGTACCGCAGCCGAGGTGCAGCTTGGCCACGGGGTGGTTGCCCAGATAGGTCAAGGCCGGGTTCGTGGCGGGAGCCGTGGCCGGCGCTTGCCGGGACATCGCTGCCGCGGCGGCGCCTGCATTGCTCTCGATTGAATAGATCCACTGACGTTTGAGCCGCCATTGCGGGTCGAGCGGCACTTCGATGCGATCGGGAATGTTGACTTCGATGCGCGAGCTGGTGGCACCACGTTCAGCGTCGGCAAGCAGCGTCCGCGCGACTTCGTGATGAATGTTGCGACGCGCATCCAGGGGCAATGCCTGCGGGCCGATCTGCCGCCGGAGGTCATACTTGATGTGCAGGTAGAGTGAATTGATGCGCTGACTCAGCCAGCGGCTCTTGATCGCGTAGTGCTCGACCCGCTCGCTGTCGTCGTGGGGCAGCGCCGTGAGCAGTTCCCCGGGGAACGTACCCAACAGGCAGCCAGCCAGGGTCAGGCGGTGGTAAAGGTCATCATCTTCGCAACCCCATCCCTCGATGGCTTCGTCGTAGCCCTCGACGGCGGCGAAGCTCACGCGCGGGCAGATCGAGGTTCCGCATGCATCCCAGGGCATGGGCTGCGGGCGATAGAAATGCCCGGTGCGCAATGTCGGCACGACACGGGCGGCAAAGTCGGGCGCCAGGGTGATATCGGCATCGACAAAGCAAAGCCATGGCGCCCGGGCGACGCTGGCACCGATGTTCCGCGCATGCGCCAAATTGAAAGTCGGTGCGTCACGAACGTGAACGGTTCGGACGGCGGGGAAGTTTTCGCCGACCCAAAGGCAGGTTCGATCGGGGCAGTCGTAGTCCACTACCACGCATTCCGTCCCGGCCTGCGCGGCGAGGGCCGGGAGCGTTTGACGCAAGTGATGCAGGCGCCCCTTGCAGGTAACGACGAAACAGATGGCAGGCAGGGCGTCGGTGACCACTGGCGGTTTCACCTCATGAATCCCAGAGCGTCCCGTTCGGATTCGGTGCCGCCAGCCCGAAGTGCCGCCAGATGCTTGCCGTGGCAACGCGTCCGCGCGGGGTGCGCTGCAGGAAGCCCTGCTGTATCAGGTAGGGTTCGAGCACGTCCTCGATGGTGTCGCGCGCCTCGCCGATGGCGGCGGCGAGGTTGTCTATGCCGACCGGGCCGCCGCCGAACTTGTCGAGCATGGCGCCGAGCAGCTTGCGGTCCATCACGTCGAGACCGAGGTGGTCGACGTCGAGCATGGTCAGCGCCGCGTCGGCCACCTCGCGCGTGATCTTGCCGTCGGCCTTGACCTCGGCGAAATCCCGCACGCGGCGCAGCAGGCGGTTGGAAATGCGCGGCGTGCCGCGCGAGCGCCTGGCGATTTCCACCGCGCCTTCTTCGGCGATGTCGCAATTCAGCAGGTGGGCCGAGCGGCGCACGATCAGGCTGAGTTCTTCAGGTGTGTAGAACTCCAGCCGGGCAACGATGCCGAAGCGGTCGCGCAGCGGGTTGGTCAGCATGCCGGCGCGCGTGGTGGCGCCGATCAGGGTGAAGGGCGGCAGGTCGAGCTTGACCGAGCGCGCCGAGGGGCCTTCGCCGATCATGATGTCGATCTGGAAATCCTCCAGCGCCGGATAGAGGATTTCCTCGACCACCGGGGAGAGGCGATGGATCTCGTCGATGAACAGCACGTCGTGCGGTTCGAGGTTGGTCAGCATCGCGGCGAGGTCGCCGGCGCGTTCCAGCACCGGGCCCGAGGTATGGCGCAGGTTGACCCCCATCTCGTGGGCGATGATGTGGGCCAGCGTCGTCTTGCCGAGGCCCGGCGGGCCGAACAGCAGCACATGGTCCATCGATTCGGCGCGCCGCCTGGCCGCCTCGATGAAGATTTCGAGCTGGCCGCGGATCTTCTGCTGGCCGACGTAATCCGCCAGCCGCTTGGGCCGCAGGGCGCGCTCCAGCGCATCTTCCTGCGCCGATTCGCTACCCGCCGAAATCAGGCGCTCCGCTGTGGGCTCGGCGAACTTGTCGGTCTGGATGCTCATTGCGGCAGTTTAGCCGAGGCGCGTCAGGAGGATTTGGAAAGCAGCTTCAAGGCAGCGCGTATGCCTTCCGATACTGAAACTTCGGCAGGCAGGCCTTTCATTGCCGTGAGCGCTTCGCGCTCGTTGTAACCGAGTGCCAGGAGGGCGTTCATGATGTCGGAACGGGCGTCGCTCGCCGTGTCGCCGGCGCCGACTTTTGCACCTCCGGCCGCCGGCGTCCCGGGCAGGCGGTCGCGCAGTTCCAGCAAGAGGCGTTCGGCGGTTTTCTTGCCGATGCCGGGCACCTTGGTCAGGCGTCCGGCTTCCTGCAGGGTGACCGCCTGCGCCAGTTCGCCCACCGACATGCCCGAGAGTACGGCCAGCGCCGTGCGCGCGCCGATGCCGGAGATCTTCAGCAACTGGCGAAACGCGGCGCGCTCGTCCGGAGTGGCGAAGCCATACAGGTAATGGCCGTCCTCGCGCACGACGAGGTGGGTATGCAGCAAGACTTTTTCGCCGGTGGCGGGCAGGTTGTAGAAGGTGCTCATGGGCACATCGACTTCGTAGCCGAGGCCATGCACGTCCACCGTGATGGACGGCGGGTTCTTCTCGATGAGCGTTCCGGTGAGACGGCCGATCATGGTGATCCTTTGCTCGCATGGGGTCCATCCAGCAATTCGGCGATGCGGCGCACCAGGTTGCCGGTCACCGCCTGCTGGTCGAAGGCGGAATATTTTGCGGCAAAGGCCGCGGCGTTGGCGCGCCAGGATGGATTGTCGATCAGGTCGGCGATCACGCTGCGCAGGTCGCCCGGCGGCTGTTCCGGATTGACCAGGCGTCCCGCCCCCATTTCCTCGACGCGGCGCGCGACCAGGAACTGTTCAAGATGTCCCGGCAGCATCAGCAAGGGTTTGCCGCCCAGCAGAAAGGCGGTGGTGGTCGCCAGGCTGGCGTAGGTGATCGCGAGGTCGGCTTCGCGAACCATTTGCTCGATGTCGGCCGGTTGATCGAGGTAGGTCATGTGCGCTGCGGCATACCTTGCCGCCAGCGGCGGCGGCAGGTTCGGGAAGTAGATCGCGCTGGCCTGGCCCAGGGCCAGCAGGGCAGCAAGTACCGCCTCATGGTGGGGGCTTTCCGCACGAAGGTAAGCGAAGATGCGCTTGCTGCCCGCCTGCGGCCAGGCCACCGACATCCCGGTGCCGGCGCTGGGCAGACTGCCCCAGTATCGCGCCGGACCGCGGTCCGGGTAGTGATCGAGTTCGGGGAAGGTCACCAGCGCCTCTTCGGTGACATCGAACAACTCCGCCAGATGCCGCATTTGTGCGCAGTTGTGCCGCGCCAGCAGCGCATTGATCGAGGCCAGTGCCGCATGATCAAGCTGGACGAGGGTTTGCTCGGGCACCGACGTCCACGGCCGCATGTTCGGCAACGGGCTGCGGCGGGGCGGGGCGGTGAAGCCGTTGGAGAACAGCATGACCGGGATCGCCAGGGTTCGCGCCGCGAGCAGCGCCGTCGGTGCATGGTCGGCCAGTACCAGTCGTGATCCGGTCAGGCGCATCGCTTCGCGCCAGCCGCCGACCAGGCCGAACAGCGTGCGCGGATCGGCGTAGCCGAAGCGCAGCAGGATGTCGGCATAGGTCAGGGGCGGCCCCGGCCGGGGAGCTTCGGGAAGGGTCGGGGCGGCAAGCCAGGCGAAGCCTTCGCCGTCGAGAAAATCGCCGACCACCGCAGGCTGGGTCACCATCCAATGCACGTCGTGGCCTTGTTCGCGCAAGGCCCGCGCCAGCGGCATGAAGGCGCCGACATGCCCGAGGTTGGCGCCGAATTCCCATGCATACAGTATCGAGGCCATTACATCAATCTCCCGCCCTTGACCCGGCGGCCGGCGGTCGCCAGCGCGCCCATGCCCTGGCCGCCGTGGGCATGGGCAATGGCGCAGGCCAGCGCATCGGCGGCATCGGGACTCGGGTGGCCGGGCAGCTTGAGCAGGCGCGCGACCATGGCCTGCACCTGTTCCTTGGCCGCCTTGCCGTGGCCGACCACGGCCTGCTTGACCTGCAAGGCGCTGTATTCGGCCACCGGCAGGTTCGCCGAGACCAGCGCGGCAATCGCCGCGCCGCGCGCCTGGCCCAGCAGAAGCGTGGATTGCGGGTTGACGTTGACGAAGACGATTTCGACCGCCGCCTGCTGCGGCTGGTAGGTCGCGATGATTTCCTCCAGTCCCTCGAGGATGGTCGTGATCCGCTCCGGCAAACTGCCTGCCGCATCGGCTTTGATGCAGCCGCTGGCGACATAGCTCAGCTTGTTGCCGGCCTTGTCGATCACGCCAAACCCGGTCGAGCGCAAGCCGGGATCAATGCCGAGGATGCGAATGGAGGTTGTTGCCGGAGCTTTCATTTCCGCGCAAGATACACGCCCCAGACGGCGAGCGCCATGCCGACCAGCGCCATGCCCGCCAGCCTCTCGTCGAACAGGAACCAGGCGATCAGGGCGGTGCAGGGCGGCACGAGGTAGAACAGGCTGGCCAGGTTCACCGCGCTGCCGTGGCGGATCAGCCAGTTCAGCAGCGAAATGGCGCCGACCGAAAGCACCAGTACCAGCCAGGAAAGGGCGAAGACGAAATCGGGCACCCAGTCGACGCGGAAGTTGTCGCTGAGGCCAACCACCAGGCCGGTGGCGACGGCCGTGGGGAGGAACTGGGCAATGGCGCCGGTGCGCCAGTCGAAGTGGGGGCAGAAGCGCTTCTGGTAGAGGGTGCCGGCGGTGATCCCGGCCAGGGCGGCAAGCGCCGGCCACAGTGCGGCGAGGCCGAAGCCGCTGCCGAGCTTGCCCGAGACCACCATGGCCACGCCGACGAAGCCGAGCACCAGGCCCGCCCATTGCCGCTTCAGCACGGTCTCGTTCAACAGCCAGCCGGCACCGACGGCGGTCAGCAGCGGCTGGATGCCGACCACCAGGCTGGTGACGCCGGCCGGCAGGCCTTTCGAGATGGCGACGAAAACGCCGCCGAGGTACACCGCGTGCACCAGCAGGCCGGCGACGCCGATGTGGAACCACTGGCGCCCATCCTTCGGCCACGGTGCGCGCGTTGCCAGCGCGATCAGCGTCATCAGGGAAAGCACCAGCAGGTAGCGCACCAGCAGGAAGGAAAGCGGCTCGGCGTGCGGCAGTCCGTACTTGGCACCGATGAATCCGGTGCTCCAGAGCAGGACGAAGAGCAGCGGGGCGAAGCGTGTCGCGGTGGCGGAATTCACGCTACTCGTCGATCACGGCCGTGGTGTAGACCTCTTGCACGTCATCCAGCGACTCCAGGGCGTCGAGCAGTTTCTGCATCTTCAGCGCATCCTCGCCGGCGAATTCGGTTTCGTTCTGCGGCTTCATCGTGACTTCGCCGAATTCCGGCCTGAAACCGGCTTTTTCCAGCGCGTCCTTGATGTTGGCAAAATCGTTGGGCGGCGTGATCACTTCGATCGAGCCGTCCTCGTTGCCCACCACGTCGTCGGCACCGGCTTCGATCGCCGCGTCCATCAGCTTCGCCTCGTCGGTGCCGGGGGCAAAGATCATCTGCCCGCAATGGGTGAACAGGAAGGCGACGCTGCCGTCGGTGCCGAGGTTGCCGCCGTGCTTGGCGAAGGCGT
>Ga0268298_10000248_pt1 | contig 71173 bp, 64 predicted proteins | sample WWTPWeurt_MetaG_FD_194462 | JGI IMG/M metagenome (GOLD analysis project Ga0268298, IMG submission 194462) | Activated sludge microbial communities from WWTP in Nijmegen, Gelderland, Netherland - WWTP Weurt | ecosystem: Engineered > WWTP > Aerobic digester > Activated sludge | place...
AGCGACGCTTCCTGCCGCCGATCGCACGCGGCGAGATCCGCTGGTGTCAGGGGTATTCCGAGCCGGGCGCGGGTTCCGACCTCGCGGGCCTCAAGACACGGGCCGAGGACCACGGCGACCACTGGCGGGTCAATGGCCAGAAGATCTGGACTTCGTACGCCGACTGGTCCGACTGGATGTTCTGCCTCGTGCGTACCGACGCCGAGTCGAAGCACGGCGGCATTTCGTTCCTGCTGATCGACATGACGACGCCGGGCGTCGAGACGCGGCCGATCCGGCTCATCTCCGGCCAGTCGCCATTCTGCGAGGTGTTCTTCACCGACGTGCGCGTGCCGAAGGAGAATCTCGTCGGCAAGCCGGGCGAAGGCTGGAAGATCGCCAAGCGACTGCTGCAGTTCGAGCGGGCCGGCATCTCCGCGCAGGTGCAGTCGGGCACCGGCGGCACGCCGCGTGGCACGTCGCTCGCCGACCTCGCGAAACGCTACTGCGGCGAGGACGGTGGCCGCATCGCCGACGCGCAGGTCCGCGAGCAGGTGGCGAAGCACGAAATGCACAGCGAAGCGATCGGGCTGACGCTGCGCCGTGTCGAGGCGGAGAGCGGCAAGGCCGGCCCGACGGCAGCCTCGTCGATCACCAAGGCGCTCGGCGCGAAGCACAACAAGGACAAGTTCGAGCTGATGCTCGGGATCATGGGCCAGGCCGCGCTCGGCTGGGAGGGCGACCCGTTCGACATCGAGGAAATCGAGATCTGCCGCCAGTGGCTGCGCTCGAAGGGCAACTCCATCGAGGGCGGTACCAGCGAGATCCAGGCCAACATCGTCGCCAAGCAGGTGCTTGGCCTGCCGGACTGAGGAGCGACCGATGGCACTCGTGCTCGACGACGACCAGGGGCTGCTGCGCGACGACGCGCTCGACTTCGCACGCCGGCGGCTGCCCGTCGCGAACCTGCGGCGGCTGCGCGACACGGCCGACGCGACCGGCTTCGACCGCGACGCATGGCGCGAAATGGTCGCGCTCGGCTGGGCCGGCATGCTGATCCCCGAGGATCTCGGCGGCAACGGCTTCGGCCACTTCGGGCTCGGGCTCGTGCTCGAGGCGCTCGGGCGCACGCTTGCCGCCTCGCCGCTGCAGTCGACCGTCGTGCTCTCCGGCACGTCGCTGGCACTGGCCGGTGGCACCGCGACGGCCCGGGAACTCCTCGCGCGCATCGCGGCCGGCGTGGCGATCGTGGCGTTCGCGCACGAGGAGTCTGCGCAGCACCGCCCGCTGCGCGTCGCCACGACCGCGCGACGCGAGGGCGATGCCTATGTCCTCGATGGCCGCAAGCGTTTCGTCGTCGATGGCCACGTCGCGGAAACGCTGCTCGTGGTGGCGCGGACCGCGGGCGCCATCGACGATGCGGCCGGTCTGTCGCTGTTCGTGGTCGACGGCGACGCGCCAGGGGTAACCCGTCAACGGCTCGCGATGGTCGACAGCCGCAACAGCGCGGATGTCGGGCTGACGCAGGTCCGGGTGCCCGTCTCCGCCCGGCTCGGTGCCGAGGGCGAGGCGGCGGCGATCGTCGCCCGCGTGCTGGACACCGGGCGCATCCTGCTCGCCGCGGAGATGTTCGGCATGGCGCAGCAGGTGTTCGAGACGACGCTCGACTACCTCAAGCAGCGCCGGCAGTTCGGCGTGATCATCGGCACGTTCCAGGCGCTCAAGCACCGCGCCGTGGCGATGTACGAGGAGATCGAGCTGTCGCGCTCGGTGCTCTGCGAGGCGCTTTCGGCGCTCGACGCCGGCGGCGATGCCGACGTGCCGCGTCTCGCCTCGCTGTGCAAGGCGCGTCTCAACGATGCGCTGCAGCTCGTGACCAGCGAGGCAATCCAGATGCACGGCGGCATCGGCATGACCGACCAGGTCGACCTGGGGCTGTACCTGAAGCGCGCGCGCGTCGCGCAGGCCTCGCTCGGCACGACGGCCTTTCATCGCGACCGCTACGCGAGGTTGCGGGGATTCTGAGCGTCGGCCCGGACGTTCAGCGGCGCACGACGTGACGTGCGTCGCCGGGAGGCGGCTGTTCGGGCGGTGCCGCCCCACGCCCAGGTGGCGCCGGACGGGCTCGTGAGCCGCACGTACGGCGCGTCGCACTCGTCACGGAACTCGAGCGCCTGTGGCAGACGCACGATCACGGTCGCGGCTTCGGTCATGGCGACCATCTCGCTTCACGCAGGGCGCCGGGCAGCGCCCGGCGAGGCCCGGAGCAGGAGCCTTCGCCGGGTCGCCGTGACCTCCCCCGGGGCTGAGTCGGGGGAGGCGAGCGGGCGTCAGTCGGCCTGGCGGCGCAGGAACGCCGGAATGTCCAGATAGTCTTCGCCGAGGTCGGTCGGAATCACGCCGTCGCCCGCCGCGCGCTGCAACTTGCGCCGGTCGTAGGCGCTGGTCTGCAGGTCCTCGTAGCTGCCGTAAGGGATCGAGGGCCGCCGGCGACCGCCCTGGATCACGTCGACCTTCGGCTGCGGCACGGCCTTCTGCGCGCGGCCGATGCCCGTGGCGACGACCGTCACGCGGATCTCGTCCGACATCTCGTGGTCGATGACGTAGCCCACGACGACCGTGGCATCCTCGGACGCGTACTGCTTGACCGTCTCGCCGACCGTGTGGAATTCGCTCGTGCGCAGGTCCATGCCGGCCGTGACGTTGATCAGCAGGCCGTGCGCGCCGGCGAGGTTGACGTCCTCGAGCAGCGGACTGGAGATCGCGGCCTCGGCGGCAGCGCGGGCGCGGTTCTCGCCGCTGGCGTTGCCGGAGCCCATCATCGCCATGCCCGTCTCGGCCATGACGGTGCGCACGTCGGCGAAATCGACGTTGATCATGCCGGGCCGCGTGATCAGCTCGGCGATGCCCTGCACGGCGCCCTGCAGCACCTGGTTCGCGCTCTTGAACGCGTCGAGCAGCGTGACGTCGCCGCCGAGCACCGTCAGCAGTTTCTGGTTCGGGATCGTGATCAGCGAGTCGACGAACTTGTGCAGCTCGTTGATGCCCTGCTCGGCGAGCGCGTTGCGCTTGTTGCCTTCCATCTCGAACGGCTTGGTGACGACCGCGACCGTCAGGATGCCGAGCTCCCTGGCGACCTGCGCGACGATCGGCGCCGCGCCCGTACCGGTGCCGCCGCCCATGCCGGCGGTGATGAAGATCATGTCCGAACCCTCGATCAGCTCGACGATGCGGTCACGGTCCTCCATGGCGGCCTGGCGGCCGATCTCGGGGTCGGCACCGGCGCCGAGGCCCTTGGTGATGTTCGAGCCGATCTGCAGGCTCGTCTTGACCTTCGAGTGCTTGAGCGCCTGCGCGTCGGTGTTGACGCAGATGAAGTCGACGCCCTCGATGCCCGAATTGACCATGTGCGTGACGGCGTTGCCGCCGCCTCCGCCGACGCCGACCACCTTGATGATTGCGCCCTGATTCTCCGTATCCGCGAGTACGAACATGTGGTTTGCTCCGTGAATGTAATGAGCCCGCTCAGCCAGTGTTGCCGCGGGGGACGCCAGCCCTCGGTCCATCCCCCGCCCTTCCCCTCGTCCTCTTCAGAAATTTCCCCTGAACCATTCCCGCATCCGGTCGAACACCCTGCGCGCGCCCGGGCCGCCGAGCGGCGCGGCGTGCACGTGGCGCGTGCCGCGTCCGAAGATCAGCAGCCCCACGCCGGTCGAGTGAATCGGGTTGCGCACGACGTCGACGAGCCCGCTCACGCCCTGCGGCAGACCGAGCCGCACCGGCGCGTGGAAGATCTCCTCGGCCAGCTCGATGACGCCGTCCATCTTCGCGCTGCCGCCCGTGAGAACGATGCCGGCCGCGATCTTGTCGTGGTAATCGGAGCGTGCGAGCTCGTCGCGAACGAGCACGAAGATTTCCTCGTAGCGCGCCTCGACGACGCTCGCCAGCGTCTGCCGCGCGAGCCGGCGCGCCGGCCGGTCGCCGACACTCGGCACCTCGATCGTCTCGTCCGCGTTCGCGAGCTGCGACAGTGCGCACGCGTACTTGATCTTCAGCTCCTCGGCGTGGTGCGTCGGCGTGCGCAGGCTCTGCGCGATGTCGTTGGTGACCATGTCGCCCGCGATCGGGATGACGGCCGTGTGCCGGATCGCGCCGCCCGCGAAGACCGCGATGTCGGTCGTGCCGCCGCCGATGTCGATCAGACAGACGCCGAGTTCCTTCTCGTCGTCGGCGAGCACGGCGTAGCTCGACGCGAGCTGCTCCAGCACGATGTCCTCGACCACGAGCCCGCAGCGCTGTACGCACTTGACGATGTTCTGCGCCGCGCTCTCGGCGCCGGTGACGATGTGCACCTTGGCCTCGAGCCGCACGCCCGACATGCCGACCGGCTCGCGGATGCCGTCCTGCGCATCGATGATGAATTCCTGAGGCAGGATGTGCAGGATCTTCTGGTCCGCCGGGATCGCCACCGCGCGCGCCGCGTCGATGACTCGCTCGACGTCCCCCGGCATGACTTCCTTGTCGCGGATCGCAACGATGCCGTGCGAGTTGAGGCTGCGCACGTGACTGCCGGCGATACCCGCGTACACGGAGTGGATCTGGCAGCCTGCCATGAGCTCGGCTTCCTCCACGGCGCGCTGGATCGACTGCACGGTCGAGTCGATATTGACGACGACGCCGCGCTTCAGGCCGCGCGAGGGGTGCGAGCCGACGCCCACGACCTCGATCGTGCCGTCGGGGGCGAGCTCGCCGACGATCGCCACGACCTTCGACGTGCCGATGTCGAGTCCGACGATGAGGTTGCGTTCGGTTTTCCTAGCCATCGGGGGTCGCGTCCTCCTGCGGCGCGACGGCGAGCGCGTTGCGGGCGTTCCAGCCCACGCTGAAGCCGTTGGTGTAGCGCATGTCGACGTAGCCGATCTCGGCGACCCGCTTCGCCACCATCGGGCTCGCGAGTCGGATGAAGCGCTCGAGGCGCTCGTGCACGTCCTGCCGGCCGAGCCGCACCTGCAGTCCACCGCCCAGCTGCAGCGCCCAGGCGCCGCGTTCGTCGAGCCGCACGCCGGTGAGCCGCAGGCCGGCTTCGAGCAGACGGCCCTGGGCGTCGATGTAGAGCTGGGCCACGTCGGCCGCGCTGCCCTCGGGCCCCTCGAGCAGCGGCAGTTCCGGCGGCACGTAGCGTGCGTTGCGGATGAACAGCTCGCCGCGCGCATTCAGCAGGCCCGCGTCGTTCCAGCGTGCCGCGGCGACCTGTTCGACGACGGCGACCTTGACCGCGTCCGGCCAGACGCGCGTGACCACCGCGGTGTCGACCCAGTCGATCGCCTCGACGCCCTGGCGAATGCGTTCGAGGTCGATCGACGCCAGCCCGCCGCGTGCGGCCTGCGCGACCGCGGTCTCGATTTCCGGCGGCGCGACGCGCTGGAACTCGCCTTCGAGCAGCACGCGACGCACCGGCCGGTCGAGCGCGAAGACCAGCAGCAGCACGACGATCACGCCGCCCGCGACGATCGCCGCCGACGTCCCGATCACCTGCCAGTCGAGCCGCTCGTACCATGGCAGCTCGCTCCGCGCCGCCTGCCGGCGCGATCCGCGGCCAAGGCCCGGCAGTGTGATCACGGCCCGCCTCCACTCGTCGCCACGGGCGGGCGGCAGCTCGTCTCGAGCAGACGCCAGACGAGCTCGTCGAACTCGATGCCGCGCTGCCGGGCGGCCTTGGGCACGAGCGAATGGCTGGTCATGCCTGGCGCGGTGTTGACCTCGAGCAGCCACGGCCGGCCCGCGCGGTCGCGCATGAAGTCGACACGCCCCCAGCCGGCACAGCCGGCCGCGAAGAACGCGGCGAGCGCGAGCCCCTGCAGTTCCTGCTCCGCCGCTCCGACGAGACCCGGGCAGAGGTACCGGGTGTCGCTGGCGATGTATTTCGCGTGGTAGTCGTAGTACTCGCCCGCGGGCACGATCCGGATCGACGGCAGCGCCTCGGTGCCGAGCACGGCCACCGTGTATTCCTCGCCCTGCACGAGCTGCTCGACGAGGAGCTGGCCCTCGTAACGCGAGGCGAGCTGCACGGCCGCATCGAGGTCGGCGTCCGCGAAGCAGCGCGTGATGCCGACGCTCGAGCCCTCGCATGCGGGTTTCACGATGACCGGGAGACCGAGCTTGTGCGCCGCCGCCCGCACGTCCTCGCCGCGCTCGAGTGTCACGTACGCTGGCGTGGGCAACCCGACCGACAGCCACACCTGCTTGGTGCGGATCTTGTCCAGCGTCAGCGCCGAGCCGAGCACGCCCGAACCCGTGTAGGGCACGTCGAACGCTTCGAGCAGGCCCTGCAGCACGCCGTTCTCGCCCTCGCCGCCGTGCAGGATGTTGAAGACGCGGTCGAAGCGGCGGCCACCCGGCGCCGTGAGCGCCGCAACCAGCGCCGCAAGGCCGTCGACGGGCGTGGCATCGACACCCTTGCGCTGCAGCGCCTCGAGCACGTTGCGCCCGGAATCGAGCGACACTTCGCGCTCGGACGAGGTGCCGCCGAGCAGCACGGCGACGCGGCCGAACTGCGCTGGATCGGTGACGAGGGGCTGATGGGTCATGGCCTGCGACCTTGCGCCGCCACCGCCGCCGGCAGCGAACGCGGTAGTTCATTGGAGGCCGCGCCGATCAGGCCGGCCCCCATGGTGAGGATGACGTCGCCGTCGCGGACGATACCGGCCAGCGCATCAGGCATCTCGTCGAGCGACTTGAGCAGCACCGGCTCGACCTTGCCGCGCGTGCGGATCGCACGGCACAGGGCCTTGCCGTCGGCACCGGGGATCGGCGCCTCGCCGGCGGGATAGACCTCGGCGACGACCAGCGCGTCGGCATCGGCGAGCACCTGCGCGAATTCGTCGAGCAGATCGCGCGTGCGCGTGTAGCGGTGTGGCTGGAAGACGAGGACGACGCGCCGATCCGGCCAACCCTGGCGCGCGGCCTCGACCGTCGCGGCGATCTCGGTCGGGTGATGGCCGTAATCGTCGACGAGCGTGATCGTGCCAGCACCCGTGTCGACGTCGCCGAGCCACTGCAGCCGCCGCTCGATACCCTGGAACCCGGCCAGCGCGCGCCGGATCGCCGCGTCGTCGATCTCGAGCTCGGTCGCGACCGTGATCGCGGCGAGCGCGTTCAGGATGTTGTGCCGGCCCGGCAGGTTCAGCGTGACCGGCAGCGGCGGCGCCCCGCCCGGCCGCAGCACCGTGAACGTGGACCGGCCCGGCAGCCGCTCGACGTCGACGGCACGCACGTCGACGTCGGCATCGAAGCCGTAGGTCAGGCAGGGTCGCGCGATCTGCGGCATCAGGCTGCGCGCGTTGGCGTCGTCGTGACAGAGGACCGCGAGGCCGTAGAACGGCAGGTTGTGCAGGAACTCGACGAAGCTCTGCTTCATGCGCTCGAAGTCGCCGCCGTAGGTGCCGAGGTGATCGGCGTCGACGTTGGTGACGATGGCGATCATCGGCTGCAGGTGCGTGAACGAGGCGTCGCTCTCGTCCGCTTCCGCCACGAGGTACTCGCCGGCACCGAGCCGCGCGTTGCTCGCGGCGCTCTTCAGGCGCCCGCCGATGACGAAGGTCGGGTCGGCGCCGCCCTCGGCCAGCACGCTCGCGACCAGGCTCGTGGTCGTCGTCTTGCCGTGCGTGCCTGCCACGGCGACGGAGTAGCGGAAGCGCATCAGCTCGCCGAGCATCTCGGCGCGCTTGACCACCGGAATGCGCCGCGCGAGCGCCTGCGCCACTTCCGGGTTGGCCGCGTCGATCGCGCTCGAGACGACGACGACGTCGGCGCCATCGACGTTCGCAGCCGCATGCCCGGTCGTCACTTTCGCGCCGAGGCTTTCGAGACGGCGCGTGACCTCGCCGCGCTTCAGGTCCGACCCCTGCACGGCGTAGCCCAGGTTGAGCAGCACCTCGGCGATGCCCGACATGCCGCTGCCGCCGATGCCGACGAAGTGGATGGTGTGGATGCGGCGCATGCGGTCCTTCATGCGGCCTCCCGCGCCGCCTGCTCGCAGGCGTCGGCGAGACGCACGTCCGCGTCGACGATCGCGGTGCGACGCGCCGCGTGCGCCATCTGCTCCAGACGCGGGCGGCCGCGCTCGAGCAGGTCGCGCAGCCGCGCCGCGAGCGAGACCGGCGTGAGGTCGCGCTCGGGCAGCAGCAGCGCCGCGCCCGCCCGCACCGCGTATTCGGCATTGCGCGTCTGGTGATCGTCGACGGCCGCGGGGAACGGCACGAGGATCGCCGGCAGGCCCGCGGCCGCGAGTTCGGCCACCGTGAGCGCACCGGAGCGGCACACGGCGAGGTCCGCCCAGCCGTAGGCGCTCGCCATGTCGTCGATGAACGGACGCACGTCCGCCTCGAGGCCACGCAGACGGTAGGCCTGCACGGTCTCCGCGTGGTTGTGCGTGCCCGTCTGGTGCAGCACTTCGGGGCGCAGTTCGCGCGACAGCTCGGCGATTGCGGCCGGCAGCACGGCGTTGAGACGCGCGGCGCCCTGGCTGCCGCCGAAGACCAGCAGGCGCGCGCGCCCGTCGCGGCCCGGATAGCGCTTTTCGGGCGGCGGGATCGCGACGATCTCCGGACGCACCGGATTGCCGACGCGCTCGGCCTTCACGCCACGGCCGAAGCTGCCGGGGAAACCTTCGAGCACGCGCGTCGCCAGGCGCGCGAGCACGCGGTTGGTCATGCCCGCGATCGCGTTCTGCTCGTGCACCACCAGCGGCCGCCGCAGCAGCCACGCCGCGATGCCGCCCGGACCCGAGGCGAAGCCGCCCGCACCGAGCACGACGCGCGGCCGATGCCGGCGGATCGCGCGCATCGCCTGGCTCACCGCGACGGCGAGACGCACGGGCGCGGCGAGCAGCGCCGCGAAACCCTTGCCCCGCAGGCCGCTCACGCTCAGCCATTCGACGGGAATGCCCTCGGCCGGGACGAGTCGCGCCTCGATGCCGCGTTCGGTGCCCAGCCAGACGATGTCGAACCCGCGCCGGCGCAGCACGCGCGCGGTCGCGAGCGCCGGGAACACATGCCCACCCGTGCCACCGGCCATGACCAGTGCGACCTTGCGCGTCATGACCGTCGCGCCTCGCGCGGAACCGCGCCGCCGCGGCCGCTGGCCTGGGTGTCGTGGTGGACGCGCAGCAGCACGCCGATCCAGCCGAGCGTGATCAGCATGCTGCTGCCGCCGTAGGAGAGCAGCGGCAGCGTGAGGCCCTTGGTCGGCAGCAGGCCCATGTTCACGCCGACGTTGACGAACGCCTGCAGCCCGAGCCAGACGCCGATGGCCGCGGCGACGTACGACTGGAACGCCTGGCCGGCCGCCGCCGCGTTGCGCGAGATCACGAGCGCGCGCCCGACCAGCAGCGCGAACAGGCCGACGACCGTCGCGACGCCGACCAGGCCGAATTCCTCCGCGATCACCGCGAAGACGAAGTCGGTGTGCGCCTCGGGCAGATAGAAGAGCTTCTGCACGCTCGCCCCGAGTCCGACGCCGAACCACTCCCCGCGACCGATGGCGATCAGCGACTGCACGAGCTGGAAGCCGCTGTCGAACGGATCGCCCCAGGGATCGAGGAATCCGGTCAGTCGGCGCAGGCGATACGGCGAGACGATCGCGAGCAGCCCGAACGCGGCTGAGCCGACCAGCACCGGCACCGCGAGGTGCAGCGGCCTCGCGCCGGCGAGGAACAGCACGGCGGTGCCCGTGGCGAGCAGCACGGTGGCGGCGCCGAAGTCCGGCTCGCAGAGCAGCAGGACGGCGGCGAACCCGAGCACGGCGACGGGCTTGATGAAGCCGGCGAAGCTCGAGCGCAGTTCGTCGCCGCGGCGAACGGCATAGCTCGCGATGTACATGAGCAGCATGACGCGCGCGAGCTCGGACACCTGGAAGTTCATGAACCCGAGCCGCATCCAGCGGCGCGCACCGTTCACGACGTGGCCGATGCCCGGCACCAGCACCAGCGCGAGCAGCACCAGCGCGCCGACGAGCAGCCAGATGGAGTAGCGCTCCCAGATGCGCGTCGGCACGACGAGGCCGACGGTCGCCGCGGCGAGACCGGCCAGCACGAAGAGCAGCTGCCGCTGGAAATAGGCGAAAGCGTGCCCCGACTCCTTTTCGGAAATGCCGATCGAGGCCGAGGCCACCATGACCAGGCCGATCAGCAGCAGCGCCGCGACGGCGCCGATGATCCAGCCGTCGAGCACGAGGCGTCGCGGCTGTCCGGTCGACCGCGCGTAGGAACCGACGGCGCTGGCCGACGCGCTCATGCGGCGAGGCTCCTGACGGCGGCGGCGAACTCGTCGCCGCGGTGGGCGTAGTCGCGGAACATGTCGAGGCTCGCGCACGCGGGCGACAGCAGCACCGTGTCGCCGGGCTGCGCGATCGCGTGCGCGGCGCGGACGGCCGCGAGCATGTCGACGGCGCGCGCGGTCGCGCAGACGCCGTCGAGCGCGGTTTCGAGCGCCGGCGCGTCGCGGCCGATCAGCACGACGTGGCGCACCTTGCCGCGGAAGGCGGCGCGCAGGTCGCCGAAGTCCTGGCCCTTGCCGTCGCCGCCGGCGATCAGCACCAGCGGCCCGTTCATGCCGCCGACGGCCGCGAGCGTCGCACCGACGTTGGTGCCCTTCGAGTCGTTGACGTAGGTCACGCCGGCCACGTCCGCCACCCACTGCGAGCGGTGCGGCAGCCCCGCGAACGCCGTGAGCGCCTCGAGCGAAGGCCCGAGCGGCAGCGCCAGCGCCTCGGCCATCGCGAGCGCAGCCATCGCGTTGGCGGCATTGTGGTCGCCCTTGAGGCGCAGGTCCCCGATTGGCAGCAGCGGCTCGCCGCGACGCACGATCATCGGCTCCGGCGAGCGGACGAGCGTGTAGTCGGCGGCCGACGTCGCGAGACTGAACGACAACACTGCCTGTCCGGACCGCGGCATCCCGCGCACGGCCGCATCGTCGGCATTGACGACGGCCACGTCGCAGCCGTCGAAGACACGGGCCTTCGCCGCGGCGTATTCGTCGAGCGTCGCGTACCGGTCCATGTGGTCGGGCGTGACGTTGAGCACGGTGGCGGTCGCGGTGCGCAGCGAATGCGTCGTCTCGAGCTGGAAGCTCGACAGCTCGAGCACGTACAGCGCCGGCACGGGCCGTTCGAGCAGGTCGAGCGCGGGTTCGCCCAGGTTGCCGCCGGCGAGCGCCGGCCGGCCGGCGGCATTGGCGAGCCCGGCCACGAGCGTCGTCACGGTGCTCTTGCCGTTGGTGCCGGTGACCGCCACCACCGGCGCCCGTGCTTCGCGCGCGAAGAGCTCGATGTCGCCGACGACCGGCAGGCCGCGTTGCGCGGCCTCACGCACGACGGCCTCCCGCACCGACAGGCCCGGCGAAATCACGACGTGCGACACGCCGTCGAGCAGCTCCGAGGTGAACGCGCCGGTGCGCAATTCGGCCGTCGGCAGCTGCTCGCGCAGCGCCGCGGCGCCCGGAGGCTCCGCGCGCGTGTCGGCGACGCGGATCCCGACGCCCTTGCGCTGCAGATAGCGGGCCGCCGAGAGCCCGGTGCGGCCGAGCCCGAGCACCAGCGCGCGGGCGCCGGGTTCGAGCGGTGCGAGGTTCGCGGTGGCCTGGGTCATCGCAGCTTCAGCGTCGACAGACCGACCAGCACGAGCACGACGGTGATGATCCAGAAACGAACGATCACCTTCGGCTCGGCCCAGCCCTTGAGTTCGTAGTGGTGGTGGATCGGCGCCATGCGGAAGATGCGCTTGCCGCGCAGCTTGAACGACGCCACCTGCAGGATCACGGAGACGGTTTCGAGCACGAAGATGCCGCCCATGATCACGAGCACGAGTTCCTGACGGACGATCACCGAGATCACGCCGAGCGCGGCACCGAGCGCGAGCGCGCCGATGTCTCCCATGAACACCTGCGCGGGATAGGTGTTGAACCAGAGGAAGCCGAGCCCGGCGCCGAAGATCGTCGCGCAGATGACGAGCACCTCGCCGGCGCCGGCGATGTACGGAATGCCGAGGTAGCCGGAGAACACGACGTTGCCCGACGCGTAGGCGAACACGCCGAGCGCGCCCGCCACGAGCACGGAGGGCATGATCGCGAGACCGTCGAGGCCGTCGGTGAGGTTCACGGCGTTGCTCGAGCCGACGATGACGAAGTAGGTGAGCGGGACGAACAGCACGCCGAGCGGGACCAGCACGTGCTTGAAGAACGGCACGTAGAGCGTCGTCTCCGGCGCCGACTGCGCGGTGACGTACAGCGCGAACGCCGCGCCCAGGCCCGCGACGGACTGCCAGAAGTACTTGTACCGCGCGATCAGGCCACGCGAGTTGCCGACCACGAGCTTGAGGTAGTCGTCCCAGAAGCCCACGAGGCCGAAGGCGACCGTCACCAGCAGCACGATCCAGACGAAGCGGTTGGCGAGGTCGGCCCACAGCAGCGTCGCCGCGACGATCGCCGCGAGGATCAGCGCGCCACCCATGGTCGGCGTGCCGGCCTTGCTCAGGTGCGTCTGCGGACCGTCCGAGCGCACGCGCTGCCCGACCTGGTATTCGGCGAGCCAGCGGATCATGCGCGGGCCGACGAGCAGCGAGATCGCAAGCGCCGTCAGCGCCGCGAGGATCGCGCGCAGTGTCAGGTACCCGAAGACGTGGAAGCCCGAGTAGTACTGGGCGAGCCACGCGGCGACGTGACGCAGCATCTAGTGGCTCCCCGTGGCCGGCGCGCCAGGCACGAGGGCGGCGGTGACGCGCTCGAGCCGGTTCACACGCGAGCCCTTGACGTAGACGGTCAGGCCGGCGTGCAGGGCGGGCAGCAGCGCCTCGAGCAGCGCGTCGGTGCCCGCGTGCCAGCTCGCACCTGCGCCGAAGGCCGCCACGGCGGGCTTCGAACCTTCGCCGACCGCCAGCAGGCGCTGCACGCCGCACTGGCGCGCGAACTCGCCCATCTCGGCGTGCAGACGCGGCCCCTGCTCGCCCAGCTCGGCCATTTCGCCGAGCACCAGCCAGCGTTCGCCGGGCACCTCGGCGAGCGCGCGCAGGCCGACACGCAGCGAGGCGGGGTTGGCGTTGTAGGCGTCGTCGATCAGGCGCGCTCCCCGCACGGCCTGCTTAAGCTCCAGCCGCCCCGCCACCGGGCGCATCGACTGCAGGCCCTGCTGCACGGCATCCAGCGTGGCGCCCGCGGCCATCGCCGCCGCCGTCGCCGCGAGCGCGTTCATGACGTTGTGCTCGCCGGCCAGCGCGAGTTCGATGGTGCGCACACCCTGCGGCGTCGCCAGCTCGAAGGTCGTGACGAAGCCGTCGGCGCCGAGGCGGCCGCGCACGCCGCTCGCGGCCACGTCGGCGCGCTCGCGCATGCCGAAGGTGACGACGCGCCCCGCGCGACGCGCGAGACCGTGCCAGAACGCGGCATAGCGATCGTCGGCGTTGATCACGGCGGTGCCGCCGGCGCCGAGCGCCTCGAACAGCTCGCCCTTGCCGCGTGCCACGCCCTCGAGCCCGCCGAAGCCCTCGAGATGCGCCTGACCCGCGTTGATGACCAGCCCCACGTCCGGCTCGGCGAGCGACGCGAGCTGCGCGATCTCGCGCAGGTGGTTGGCGCCCATCTCGACGACGGCGCTGCGGTGCGTGTCGGCGAGCCGGCACAGCGTGAGCGGCACGCCGATGTGGTTGTTGAGGTTGCCCTGCGTGACCAGGCACGGCCCCGCCTGGCCGAGGATGGTGCCGGTCATTTCCTTGACCGTGGTCTTGCCGTTGCTGCCGGTGATTCCGACGACGATGCCCGCGAAGGATCGCCGCCAGGCGTTCGCGAAACGCGACAGCGCCGCCAGCGTGTCGGCGACGACGACCTGGGGCAATGCGGCCGCGATGCGCCGCGCGACGAGCGCTGCCGCCGCGCCGCGCCGTGCGACGTCGGCGACGAAGTCGTGGCCGTCGAATTTCTCGCCCGCGAGCGCGACGAACAGCGCGCCGGATTCGATCGCGCGCGAATCGCTCTGCACGCGGCCGAAAGCGGCGTTGGCGCCGAGCAGCGTGCCACCGGTCACTTGCGCGAGCGTCGCGAGGTCGCGCGTGATCATGCGTCGCCTCCGGTCCCGGCCGGGAGCGGCACGGCGGCCGACGCCTGCAGGCAGGCGAGCACGGTGTCGCGGTCGCTGAACGGCCGCGCCTCGGTACCGACGATCTGCTGCTGCTCGTGGCCCTTGCCCGCGACGACGACGACATCGCCGGGCTCCGCCTCTTCGATCGCGAGCCGGATCGCCTCGGCACGGTCGGGTGCGACGCGTGCCGCGCCGGCGTCACGCATGCCGCCCAGGACCTGCTCGATGATCGCGGCCGGGTTCTCGGTGCGCGGATTGTCGTCGGTGACGATCACGAAGTCGGCGGCCGACTCGGCGATGGCGCCCATCAACGGACGCTTGCCGGCATCGCGATCGCCGCCGCAGCCGAACACGCAGCCGAGCCGGCCCGTCGCATGGGCGCGGGCGGCCTCGAGCACCTTGCCGAGCGCGTCGGGCGAATGCGCGTAATCGACCAGCACCAGCGGCTGCGGGCCGCCACCGAATGCCTCCATGCGCCCGGGCGGCGCGGTGCAGAGCGCGAGCGCGGCGAGAGCCTTCTGCAACGGTACGTTCCAGCCGAGCAGCACGCCGAGCACGGCGAGCAGGTTTTCGGCGTTGAACTCGCCGACCAGTCGCGAGCGCAGCGTCCCGGCGCCCCAGCTCGTCTCGACGTGGATCGTGAGTCCGGCGGACGTCGTCCTGAGTTCGGGCACGCGGATCCAGCCCGTGCCGCGCTCGGCCCAGACGTCGTTCGCAGTCGTGAAGACGATGCGCTCGATGGCCGGGTCGATGCGCTCGACCAGCTCGCGTCCGAACGGATCGCGCACGTTGACGACCGCGCAGCGCAGGCCGGCGGCGTGGAACAGGCGCGACTTCGCGCCGCCGTACGCCTCGAATGTGCCGTGGTAGTCGAGGTGGTCGCGCGTGAGATTGGTGAAGACGGCGGTGTCGAAGCACACGCCGGCGACGCGGTCCTGGTCGAGCGCGTGCGAGGAGACCTCCAGCGCCAGCGTGGCGCCGCCGGCGTCGCGCGCCTCGGCGAGAAGGCGCTGCACAGTGACGGCATCGGGCGTCGTGAGTCCGGCGTCCCGGATCGCGCCCGGCCGGCCGTGCCCCAGCGTGCCGACGTACCAGCCGCGGCGACCCACGAAGTCGGAGGCCTGCGCGAGCAGGCAGGCGGTCGTCGTCTTGCCGTTCGTGCCGGTGACGCCCGCGACGCGCAGGTCACCGGACGGACGCCTGAAAAAACGGTCGGCGATCTCGCCCACGTGGCGGCCGAGGTGCGGCAACGGGATCGCCGCGACGCGCTCGGGCAGCGTCGGCGGCTCGATGTCGACGTCGGGCTCCCAGAGCACCGCAACGGCGCCGCGCTCGATCGCGGCGGGCGCGTGGCTGAGCCCGTGCGTCGTGCGGCCCTTGCAGGCGAGGAACAACGCCCCCGGGCTGGCCTCGCGGCTGTCCTGCACGACGTCCGTCACGCTCACGCCGTGCGGCGTCGCGACGTCGAATCCCTCGAGCAGGCGCCCGAGAGTCATGCGATAGGCAGGAGCATGTTCCATGACCGGATTCACCACGGGTCCTGCGCCTGCACGAGCGTCGTCGCCGGCACGCGCTGCAGGTCGTCGGGCGGGATCGCCAGCAGTCGCAGCGCGCCCGACATCACCTCGGCGAACACGGGCGCCGAAACGTCGCCGCCGTAGAAGCGGCCGGCGCTCGGCTCGTCGATGACGACGACCGCGGCGAGCTTCGGGTGGCTCGCGGGCACCACGCCGCCGAAGACCGCCACGTACTTGCTCGAGTTGTACCCGCCGTCCGCCGCCTTCCACGCGGTGCCGGTCTTGCCCGACACGCGGTAGCCCATGACCGCCGCACGTCGCGCCGTGCCTTCCTCGCTCACGACGGACTCGAGCATGCGCACCAGTTCCGTTGCGACGGCGGCGTCGAGCACGCGCTCGCCTGGAGGCGCCGTGTCGACCCGCCGCAGGCTGACCGGGCGGTGGGTGCCGCCGGCGCCGAGCGTCGCGTAGGCCTGCGCGAGTTGCAGCGGTGTGACGGACAGCCCGTAGCCGTAGGCCATCGTCGCCTGGCCGATCGAGCGCCAGTGCTCGTAACCGGTGAGGATGCCGGCGGACTCGCCCGGAAAGCCCGAGCCGGTGACCGCACCGAAGCCGAGGTCGTGCAGTGTCGTCCACATCTCCGGCGGCTTCAGCGTCAGCGCGATCTTGACGACGCCGACGTTGCTCGATTTGGCGAGCACGGTCCTGACGTCGATCGTGCCGAGGTTGTGCTTGTCCTTCACGGTCTTGATGCCGACGCGCAGCGTGCCCGGGCCGGTGTCGATCAGCGTGTCGGCGTGGAAGCGGCCGTGAGTCATGCCGGCCGCGACGACGAACGGCTTGATGCTCGAGCCCGGCTCGAAGAAGTCGTTGGTCGCACGGTTGCGGTAGCGCGAAGGCAGGTACTGCTCGCGGTCGTTCGGATTGAACGCCGGCTGGTTCACCATGGCGAGCACTTCGCCGGTGTCGACATCGATGACGACGACCGAGCCGCCGCGCGCGTCGTTCTCCTGCACGGCCTGCTTCAGCGCGCGATAGGCAAGGTACTGTACGCGCAGGTCGATGCTGGTCGTCAGGTCCTGGCCGGGCCGCGGCGCCTTGATCCGCTCGATGTCCTCGATCGTGCGGCCCTCGCGGTCACGCATGACACGCTTGATGCCGGGCTCGCCGCCGAGCCACTGGTCGAAGGCGAGCTCGACGCCTTCCTGGCCGACGTCGTCGACGTTGGTGAACCCGAGCAGGTGGCCGGTCACCTCGCCTGCGGGGTAGTAGCGGCGATACTCGCGCAACGTGTCGACGCCGGGGATGCCCAGCGCCTTGACCTTGGCGGCGTCCTGCGGACGCATGTGCCGCACGAGATAGACGAACTCGCGGTCGAGGTTGCTCGTGACGCGGCGCGCGAGCCACTGCGGGTCGCGGTCGAGCGCCTTGGCGAGCCGCGCGAAGTCCTGCGGCCGCTGGCCGAGCTTGCGCGGGTCGGCCCAGACGGTGTCGACCGGCGTGCTGACCGCGAGCGGCTCGCCGTTGCGGTCGAGCACCATGCCGCGGTTGGCCGAGAGCTTGACGTCGCGCAGGATGCGCGCGTCGCCCTGCCTGGCGAGGAAGTCCTGCTCGACGACCTGCAGGTACACGGCCCGCACGAGCAGCGCCGCGGCGCACAGGACCAGCAGCCCGCCGACGGTTCGCAGCCGCCAGGGGCCGACCACGGGTTCCTGGCTGCGCGAGGCGGCGTGACGATGGTCGCGCAGCGAGGAGATGCGCTTCATGGCTGCACGATGCGCAGGTCGGAGGCTTTCGGGGTGACCATGCCGAGGCCGTCGTGCGCGACGCGCTCGACGCGGCCGTGCGTGGCCCAGGTGCTCTGCTCGAGCTGGAGCTGGCCCCACTCGATGTCGAGGTCGTCGCGTCGCGTCGTGAGCTTCTGCAGGTCGTTGAAGCGGTTGCGCGCCTGCTGCTTGCCGTAGACCACGCCGAGCGCGGAGCCGAGCACGGCGAGCCACAGCACCGCCACCGTCAGACGCCAGGCGGCCGGCTTCATGCCGCGAGCCTCTCGGCGACGCGCAGCACGGCACTGCGGGCACGCGGGTTGCTCGCGACTTCCGCGGCGCCCGGCATGACCGCGCCACCGACCAGCCGCAGGCGCGGGCGCGCGTGCGCCGGCACGTCGGGCAACCCGGCGTACACGGGATCGCCCTGCGCCTCGCGGCGCATGAACCGTTTGACCAGGCGGTCCTCGAGCGAGTGAAAGCTGATCACGCAGAGCCGGCCGCCGGGCGCCAGCAGGCCCACGGCCTGCGGCAGCGCCGCCTGTGCCTCCTCGAGCTCGCGATTGACGTGGATGCGGATCGCCTGAAAGGTCCGCGTCGCGGGATGCTTGCCCGGCTCGCGCGTCGGCACCGCGGCGGCGACGAGGTCCGCCAGCCGGCGCGTGGTCTGGATCGGCGCGGTGGCGCGTGCCGCGACGATGGCGCGGGCGATGCGGCGCGCAAACCTCTCCTCGCCCAGCGTGAACAGCACGTCCGCAATCTCCCGCTCGCCGGCCCGCGCGAGCCACTGGGCCGCGCTGCTGCCGGACTCGTTGTCCATGCGCATGTCGAGCGGACCGTCCTGCATGAAACTGAAGCCCCGCGTGGCTTCGTCGAGCTGCGGCGACGAGACCCCGAGGTCCAGCAGCACGCCCTGCAGCCCGCCTTCCCAACCCACCGCACGAACCAGCTCCTCGAGCCGGCCGAACGGCCCCCGCACCAGAGCGAGACGCGGCTCGTCCGCGAAACGCGCGCGCCCCGCGGCGATGGCCTCGGGATCGCGGTCGATCGCACAGACGCGACCCGCGGGACCGAGCCGCGCGAGGATCGCAGCGGAATGGCCGCCCCGGCCAAACGTCGCGTCGCAGTACCGGCCCTCGGCCTGCACTGCGAGCCCGGCCAGCACCTCGTCGAGAAGTACCGGCGTGTGCTCCGCCACGTCCGCGCCTACAGCGAGAGGCTTTCGAGTTCGACGGGCAGCCCGCCCGTCTCGTCAAGCGTCTCGTCGAGGCACGCGTTCCACTGCTGCTCGTCCCACAGCTCGAAACGACCGCCCTGCCCGATCAACACCGCCTGACGCGACAACCCCGCGTACTCGCGCAGCTTCGGCGGCACGAGGACGCGGCCGTGCGAGTCGATCTCGAGGTCCGTCGCGTGCCCGACCATGAGCCGCTGCAGCCGCCGCGTCTGCGGATTCAGGCTCGGCAGCCGCATCAGCTTGCGCTCGATCTCCTCCCAGTCCGGAAGGGGATAGATCAGCAGGCACTTGTCGGCGCGGTCCACCGTCGCGACCAGACGCCCGCCGCTGCGCTCCACCAGGGTGTCCCGGTAGCGCGCCGGCATGGCCATGCGGCCTTTGGCGTCGAGGGTGACTTTGTTGGCTCCGCGGAACATGTCAGGCGATTTCTGGGCCGACCGCCCATTTCATCCCACTTTTTCCCACTCCCCGCCACTATAGGGTCGCGCTGCGCCGAGCGTCAACGGTTGAGCCGAAAGTTTTCGTAATACCGTCAGTAACTTAGCTTGGGGGCGGTTGGCGTCGCCAGGTAACTTTGTTGCTTTTTCAAGACAATCATGTACTTAGCCGTTATTCCTGATTGTCGGGTGAGAAGCCGTCTGCGTGGGGCGGCCGGGCCTGTCGGCCCGTGTCGGTGGCGGTCCACGAGCGGCTGCGCGGGCGGTGGTCAGGCGTTTTGCAGCGTGAGGGTGGGAGAAATCATGCCCGGCGCCCGCCTGGCTCAGCCTCGACCGGACGCTCGGCGGTGGGACGAAGTGGGGTCGCGGGGCTGGCAGTGGGCCAGACCCGGCGCAAAGAGGTGGGAGCCGGCCGATAAGCCGGGTTCTGTCGTGGGCAACCATCCCTCTGGGACGCACGTCGCCGTGCGCCTCGAGCGACCTACCCGGAAGCCCCTGCGGGCCGCAGGAACGAGCCCGAAGACTCGCGCGCTTCCCTATTTGGTCTTGCTCCAGGTGGGGTTTGCCGTGCCGCCGAATGTTGCCACCGGCGCGGTGCGCTCTTACCGCACCGTTTCACCCTTGCCGTCCACAGCACTTGCCACGAGGGCGCGGCTGCAGCTTGGGCGGTCTGCTTTCTGTTGCACTTTCCGTGGGCTCGCGCCCCCCAGGCGTTACCTGGCACCTCACCCTGTGGAGCCCGGACTTTCCTCCACGTCCGAAGACGCAGCGGTTGCCTGGCCGACTCCCGCGCAGAGTATACCGCCCCCGAAACAGGGGAGATTCACCTGTTTCGCGGCAACAGGGGAATGTTCCCTAATTCCCGGCCAGCTCGAGCGCGAGCTCGTAGAGCGGCTTGCGGCGCGCGCCCGTGACCTGCGCGGCGATACGCACGGCCTGCGACACCGGCAGCTCCTGCAACAGCGCCTGCAGCAGACGTCTGGCTTCGTCTGCGCGCGCCGCCGCGTCGTCGTCGCTGGCACCCGCGACGACGACGACGATCTCGCCGCGCGTCATGACCGCCTCGCCCGCGCTGCGTTCACCGAGCTCGCCGAGCGTGCCGCGATGGACGGTCTCGAAGTGCTTGGTCAGCTCGCGCGCGACGGCCGCCTCGCGCTGCGCGCCAAGAGCCTCCGCCATGTCGCCCAGCGTTTCGCGCAAGCGGTGCGGCGCCTCGTAGAACACCAGCGTGCGCCGTTCGTGCGCGAGCTGGCGCAGCACTTCGCGTCGCGCACCCGCCTTCACGGGCAGGAACCCTTCGAACACGAAGCGGCGGGTCGGCAACGCCGCGATCGACAGCGCGGCGATGGCCGCGCACGGACCCGGCACCGCCACCACGTCGATGCCGGCGCGGGCCGCCGCCGCGACCAGCAGCGCGCCGGGATCGCTCAGGAGCGGAGTGCCGGCATCGCTGACGAGGGCCATCGTTTCCCCCGCCTGCAGACGGGCGACGAGCGCCGGCACGCGTTCGCGCTCGTTGTGTTCGTGCAGCGACTCGACCGCGCCGCGCCGGGCGATGCCGCAGGCGTCGAGCAGGCCGCGCGTGTGGCGCGTGTCCTCCGCGAGCAGCAGGTCGACGTCGCGCAGGCAGGCCGCCGCGCGCGGCGCGAGGTCCTGCAGGTTGCCGATCGGCGTCGCGACGACGAACAGTGCGCCGCGTGCCGCGCGGCCCGTAGAATCGCCAGACTGGTTCGACACGCGCGCCTCCCCGGGGTCCACGCATGCTGCACGCAACGTTCCGCCACGGGCAAGCCGCCCAGACGCAGGTGCTCCTGTCGTGCCTGTGCGCGCTGCTGCTCTGCGCGGCGCCCGCGACGGCGCAGGCACAGGGCGTCGACGAGCGCCAGGCGGAGACGCTCGCCACTGCCGGTCGGCACCTCGAGGCAGCGAATCGTTACGAGCAGGCGGCGCGGCGCGGCCTGCTGTCCTGGGACGCGCGCCTCGCCCTGCTCGCGGCGCGCGAGTACCTCGCAGCCGGCGAACGCGACGAGGCCAGGCGCCTCGCCGACAAGGCGCGCAGCCGCGTGCGCGGCGAGGAGGAGCGTGCGCTGCTCGCGCTCGTCGATGGCAGCCTCGCACTCGACGCCGGCAACGCCACCGCGGCCGTCGCCGCGCTGCGGACCGCGCCGACGGACGTGCCCGACGCGCTCACGGCGGACGTGCTGGCCGTCCGCGGCCGCGCCGAACTCGCCGCGGGCCAGTCGCTCGCCGGCGTGCGTACTTACGAAGCTCGCGGTGCGCTGCTCACCGACGATGCGGCCCGAGCCGCCAACGACCGCCTGTTGCTCGACCAGTTGCTGCTGCACCCGCCCGCTGCCGTGTCCGCCGTGCCCGGCCTGTCCGAGCGCGAGCGGGCCTGGCTCGAGCTGCCGGGCGTGCTGGCGGTCGCAGGCGGCGGCGTCACGGACGATCCGCTCGTCGCCCGCCGCGTGCGGGCGTGGCTGGAGCAGCATCCCGGCCATCCCGGCGCCGCATTCGTGCCCAGGACGGCGGTCACGGCGGTGACGCGCCCCGCCGGCCCGGACGCCGCGATCGCGCTGCTGCTGCCGCTGACGGGCAAGCAGCATGCCGCCGCGCAGGCCGTGCGCGACGGCTTTGCGGCCGCGTGGTTCGCGGCCGGCAACGGCGACGTCCGCCCCCGCATCGAGATCCACGACACGGCCACCAGCGCCGGGGCCGCGTATGCACGTGCGGTTGCGAACGGCGCGCGCGTCGTCGTCGGCCCGCTGCTCAAGGAAGATGTCCTCGCCGTGCTCGCCGCCAACGCGTCGGGGCTGCCCGTACCCACGCTCGCGCTGAATTCCGCCGTGGGCGACGACGCCGTCGCGCCGCCGTTCCTCTACCAGTTCTCGCTCGACCCGGAGCAGGAGGCGCGCGCCGTCGCGCGCCGGATCGCCGACGACGGGCTCGTGCGCGGCATCGCCTTGTTTCCGGAAGGCACGTGGGGGCAGCGACTGCACGCGGCCTTCCTCGACGAGCTGCAGCGCACGGGCACGGTGGCACTGATGACGCCGGCCCAGTACTACGTGCCCGGCGCGAAGGATTTCTCCGGGCCGTTGCGCGCCGCGCTGGGCCGGTACGGCGGCGCCGGCGAGCGCGGCCCCGCCGGCAAGCCCGCGCCCGTGCGCGACGGCGCGGCCGAACGCGCCACCGGCCCGCAGTTCGCGTTCGTCGCCGCAGCACCGCAGACCGCGCGCGCCATCCGGCCGCAGTTGCGGTTCCAGATGGCCTATGACCTGCCCGTGTACGCGACGTCCGATGCCTGGGAGCCGAGCGTGCGCGCGGCTGCAGACATGGAAGGCATGGTGTTCCCCGAAATGCCCTGGCTGCTGTACGCGGGCCAGGGCGCGCCCGAACTCTGGGACGCGCTGCGCGACGAATGGCAGGCGCGAGCGCGCGGCCGGTTGCGTCTCTATGCGTTCGGCTACGACGCGTTCCGCCTCGCCCGGCAGCTCGGCAGCGGCAGCGGCATGGTCGGCGTCGAAGGCCTCACCGGCACGCTCGCGATCCTGCCCGCGGCGAGCCAGGTCGAGCGCCGCCTGCCGTTCGCGCGCATCGAGGGTGGCCGGCCGGTGCCGGCGACGGCCGGGGTCGCGCCGATCCTGCGCGAACCGGCCGCAAATCGTGCGGACGTGTCGCCCGCCGAGTGAGTAGAACGGGCCCTGCGCGTGGGCAGCGGGCAGGCAGGGCACGATGGATGACGACGTCACAGAGACGCGGGCCGCCGACAGGGCCACGACGACGGTGCTCGGCCGCGCCGCCGAGGACCTCGCGCTGCGTCATCTCGAGCAGGCGGGGCTCGCGTGCCTCGCGCGCAACTACCGCTGCCGCGCCGGCGAGATCGACCTCGTGATGCTCGAACCCGGGCCCGCGGGCAAGGTGCTCGTGCTGGTCGAGGTGCGCTCGCGTTCGCGCAGCGATTTCGGCGCCGCGGCCGCGACGGTCGGCCCCGGCAAGCGCCGGCGCCTGTCGCTCGCCGCACGCCACCTGCTGCTGGCGCGGCAGGAGCTGCGGCGGCTGCCCGCGCGATTCGACGTCGTCGCGATCGATCCGCCGGCGCCCGGCACGGCCGGGCCGCGGCTCACCTGGCTGCGCGGCGCCTTCGAACTGTGGTGATCGTCACTTGACGACCTTGAGCCGCGCGCGGCCACCGCCCGGCGCCGGCCGTGGCGGCTCCGGCTCGTGCGGTGGCGACCCGGCGGGTGGCGGTGTCTGTTCCTGCGTGCCGGTCCGTGGCTCGACGTCATCGTCCGCGAAGATCATGCCCTGCCCCGTCTCGCGCGCGTAGATCGCAAGCACGGCGACGAGCGGCACGCGCACCGACATGCTGACGCCGCCGAAGCGGCCGCTGAAACTCACCTCGTCGTTGCCCAGCCGCAGGTTCGCGGTGGCGTTCCAGCTCACGTTGAGCACGATCTTGCCGTCCTTGACGTACTGCCGGGGTACTTCGACTCCGGGCACGCCCGCGTCGACGACGAGGTGCGGCGTGCAGAGGCTGTCGGTGATCCACTCGTGGATGGCACGCAGCAGGTACGGGCGCCGGGCACGCATGGGCGGCGGCACGGCGCTGGTGGGGCTGGTCATGCGGGCAGTATGGGAGGAAGCGACCGCCGGTGGCTAGCGAGGTTGTGCATCGCTGCTGCCGGGCTCAGCGGGCCCGCATGCCCCGCTCCGCCTCACTCAGGCTGCGCAGGAACGACGGCCGGGCGAAAGCCTTGGCCGCATAGCGCTCGATCGCAGGCGCGCCGGCGGCGAGCGAAGCGACGTCGATGTCCCAGCGCGGCAGCCGCCACAAGACAGGCGCGACGGCCGCGTCGAGCTGCGAGAACTGCTCGGAAAGGAACCATGGCCGCAGGCGGAACAGCGGCTCCGACGCCAGGATGCTCTCGGCGAGCATCTTGCGCGCGCGCTCGCGTTCACGCCGGTCCGTGCCGGCACCGGGCTCGAGCGCGTCGGCAACCGCATACCAGTCCTGCTCGATGCGACGCAGTACAACGCGCGCCTGGGCTCGTGCCGCCGGGTCGGTCGAGGCGAGCGACGGGTGTGGAAAGCGCTCGTCGAGGTATTCGCAGATGATGCCCGGCTCGTAGACCACGAGCTCGCGGTCGACGAGCGTCGGCACCGTCTGGTAGGGGTTCAGGTCGATGAGGTCTTCGGGCGGACGTGCCGGGTCGGTCTCGACGATACGCGCGTCGAGCGCCTTTTCCGCGAGCACGATCCGCACGCGGTGACAGCGCGCGTCGACCGCTCGCGAATACAGCGTCATCATGCTGGAGACGCTCCTCGCCCGGCAGCACGCGATCGCCCGGCGGCACGCGCCGGACGACCGGCCCCTGCCGCGGGTGCGGCAGCGACGACGGGCCGTCGCGCCCCGGCGGGCGGACGGTCTACTTGACGTCCTTCCAGTATTCCTTCTTCAGCGCGTAGCAGAGCAGCGTGAAGAACACCAGGAACGCGATCACCGCGTAACCGAGCGCCTGGCGCTTCGCCTGGACCGGCTCGCCGATGTAGTCGAGGAAGTTGACCGTGTCGCGGACGAACGAGTCGTACTGTTCGGGGTCGAGCCGGCCGGGGCTGGCGAGCTTGAACTCCTTGAAGTGCTTCTGCACGTTGCCCTGCGCGTCCGAGTGGCCTTCCCACACGGCTTCCTGCATGCCCTGCAATTCCCACAGCACATGCGGCATCGCCGTGCCCGGCAGCGCCAGGTTGTTCGTGCCGGTCGTCTTGCCCGGGTCGACGTAGAACGACTTGAGGAACGTGTAGAGGTAGTCCGGCGTGCGGCTGCGCGCGATCAGCGACAGGTCGGGCGGCACGACGCCGAACCACTTCCTGGCGTCGTCCGGGTTCATGCCGTTGGTCATCGTCTGATGCGGCGACTCGCCCGTGAACATCAGGTTGTCGATCAGCTGCTGCTCGGTGAGGCCGAGATCGGCCGCCATGCGGTTGTACCGCACGTACTTGGCCGTGTGGCAGCCGAGGCAGTAGTTCACGAAGTTGCGCGCGCCGCGCTGCAGCGAGGCCTGGTTGCGGATGTCGTTGCCGGCCTTGAGCAGCGTCGTTTCGCCGCCCGCCGCGAACGCGACCGCCGGGAAGGCGAGCGCCGCCGCGACCAGGCCGAGGATCTTCTGCTTCGGACGATCAGTGCGCATGGTAGGTGACCCTCGTCGGCACGGGCTTGGTCCTGTCGACGCTCGAGTACCACGGCATCAGCAGGAAGAACGCGAAGTAGACGGCCCCGAACACGCGCGACAGCATCGTGTAGGTCGGCGTCGGCGGATTGAGACCCAGCCAGCCGAGCGCGAGGAAGCTGATCGCGAACGCACACAGGAAGAACCTGAACAGCGGCCCGCGCTGACGGATCGAGCGGACCTTGCCGCGATCGAGCCACGGCAGGAACACGAACAGCAGCACCGCGAGGCCCATCAGGGCCGCGCCGAGCCCCTTGTTCGGGACCGCGCGCAGGATGGCGTAGAACGGCGTGAAGTACCACACCGGCGCGATGTGCGGCGGCGTCTGCAGCGCGTTCGCCGGGTCGAAGTTGGCGTGCTCGAGGAAGTAGCCACCCAGCGTCGGCGCGAAGAACATCACGAGGCAGAACAGGATCAGGAACACGCCGACGCCGACCATGTCCTTGACCGTGTAGTACGGGTGGAACGGGATGCCGTCGAGCGGAATGCCGTCCGGGCCCTTGACCTTCTTGATCTCGACGCCGTCAGGGTTGTTCGAGCCGACCTCGTGCAGCGCGATCAGGTGCGCAATCGTGAGGAACACGAGCGCGAACGGCAGCGCGACCACGTGCAGCGCGAAGAACCGGTTCAAGGTGACGTCGGAGATGTAGTAGTCGCCGCGGATGAACTCCATCAGCGCGTCGCCGACGTACGGGATCGCGCCGAACAGCGAAACGATCACCTGTGCGCCCCAGTACGACATGTTGCCCCACGGCAGCAGGTAGCCGAAGAACGCCTCGCCCATGAGGCAGAAGTACAGCAGCATGCCGAAGATCCACAGCAGCTCGCGCGGCTTCTGGTACGACCCGTACAGCAGCGCGCGGAACATGTGCAGATAGATCACGATGAAGAACGCCGAGGCGCCCGTCGAGTGGACGTAGCGGATCAACCAGCCCCAGTCCACGTCGCGCATGATGTATTCGACGGAATTGAAGGCCTCCGCTGCCGAGGGCTTGTAGTTCATCGTCAGGAAGATCCCCGAAAGGATCTGGATGACGAGCACGAGCATCGCGAGCGAGCCGAAGTAGTACCAGAAGTTCATGTTCTTCGGCGCGTAGTACTCCGACACCTGCGACTTCCACAGCGTCGTGAGCGGGAAGCGCTCGTCGATCCACGCGGTCAGGGCCGCGAGGCGGCCATTGCCGCCCTTCACGGCGACCTTGTCGGTAGCGGTGGCCATCATGCGTTCCCCTTGTCGGCGCCGATCACGATGCGGGTGTCGCTGACGAACTGGTACGGCGGCACCGGCAGGTTGGTCGGGGCAGGCACGTCCTTGAAGACGCGGCCCGACATGTCGAACTTGGAGCCGTGGCACGGGCAGAAGAAGCCACCCGGCCAGTCGGCGGAGACCGTCACGTCGCCCGGAGTGAATTTCTCGAGCGGCGCGCAGCCGAGATGCGTGCAGACGCCGACCAGCACGAGATACTCGGGCTTGATCGCGCGCGCGAGGTTCACGGCGTAGTCGGGCTGGTCCGACTCGGCGGAATCCGGGTCGCGCAGCTCGCCGGTCACGCCTTCGAGCTGGGCGAGCATCTGCGGCGTGCGGTGAACGATGAAGATTGCCTTGCCGCGCCACTCGACCTTCATCATGGCGCCCGGCTCGAGCCGGCTCACGTCCACCTCGACCGGGGCACCCATGGCCTTGGCACGGGCACTCGGCTTCCAGGACGCCAGGAACGGCACGGCGACGAACGCGGCGCCCACGGCACCGGTCGCGACGGTGGCGACGGTCAGGAAGTGACGTCGGCCGGTATCGACTGCTTCGGTCATCCAGCACTCTCCTCGGCAAACGGCCGGGGCGCGAGCCCAGTTCTGGGCGGCCACGGACCCGCCGTCGGGTCTATCGGAACTCGGAATCGGTGCCCATCGGTGGCAGTTGCCGCCTGGCTTCCCCACGAACCGGGCGGGCAACAACGCATTATAAGGGCGGGGGCCGGACGGGCGATAGGCACCGTGTGGTCGCCGTGATTCCAGGCCGCGGCCCCGGGGGCGCTCAGCCGCGGTCGTTGACCCGCCGGATCTGCGCCCCGAGGCCGTGCAGCTTCTCCTCGATGCACTCGTAGCCACGGTCGATGTGGTAGATGCGCTCGACGTCGGTCGTGCCCTCGGCCACCAGCCCCGCCAGCACCAGGCTCGCCGAGGCCCGCAGGTCCGTCGCCATCACCGGCGCCGCCGTGAGCCGGGGCACGCCCTTGATGATGGCCGTGTTGCCCTCCAGGCGGATCTCGGCTCCCATGCGGCGCATTTCCAGCATGTGCATGAAGCGGTTTTCGAAAATCGTCTCGACGATCGTGCCGACCCCCTCGGCCACCGTGTTGAGCGCGGCGAATTGCGCCTGCATGTCGGTCGGAAAGCCCGGGTGCGGGGCGGTGCGGATGTCGACGGAGCGCGGCCGGCGACCGCGCATGTCCACCTCGATGAAGCCCTCGCCCCGCGTCACGGTGGCTCCCGCCTCGGCGAGCTTGCCGAGCACGGCGTCGAGGTGCTCGGCACGGGCGCCGCGCGCACGCACGCGCCCGCTCGTGATCGCGCCGGCGACGAGGTAGGTGCCGGCCTCGATGCGGTCAGGCAGCACCTCGTAGTGGGCGCCGTGCAGCGTGTCGACGCCGTCGACGACGATGGTGTCCGTGCCGTGGCCGCGGATCCGCGCGCCCATCGCGATGAGGAACTGCGCCAGGTCGACGACCTCCGGCTCGCGCGCGGCATTTTCCAGAATGGTCTGCCCCTCCGCCAGCGTCGCCGCCATCATCAGGTTCTCGGTGCCGGTCACCGTGACCGTGTCCATGACGATGCGGGCGCCCTGCAGCCGGCCCGCGCGGGCGCGGATGTAGCCATTTTCGATGTGCACGTCCGCGCCCATGGCCTGCAGACCCGCGACGTGGATGTTGACCGGGCGCGCGCCGATGGCGCAGCCGCCGGGCAGCGAGACGTCGGCCCGGCCGTGCCGGGCCACGAGCGGGCCAAGCACCAGGATCGCCGCGCGCATGGTCTTGACGAGCTCGTAGGGGGCGAAGGTCTCCCGGGTCGTCGTCGGATCGACCTCGACGCGCATGCGTTCATCGACGGTCACGCTCGCCCCCATCCGGCCGAGCAGTTCGATCATCGTCGTGACGTCCTGCAGGTGCGGAACGTTGCCGATGGTCACCGGCCCGTCGGCCAGCAGGGCCCCGGCCAGGATCGGCAGCGCGGCGTTTTTCGCGCCCGAGATCCGCACCTCGCCGTCGAGCGGCACGCCGCCCCGGATCTGCAGCTTGTCCAAGCGTGCGCTCCGTCAGGGCGTCGCGGGGGGGCTGCCGCGCTCGGCCTGCCATTCGGCCGGCGTGTAGGCGACGATGGACAGCGCGTGGATTTCGCGCCCCATGCGCGCGCCGAGCCCCGCATAGACCATCTGATGACGCTGGATGGACCGCTTGCCCTCGAACTGCGGCGCGACGATCACGGCCTCGAAATGCGTGTCGTCGTCGGTCATGACCCGCACCTGGGCGCCGGGCAGGCCCGCCTGGATCAGGTTCGTCACTTCGCTTGCCGTCATGGTGGAACGCCCGCGCAGAATGGGTCGTCGAGTCTAAAGGAGAAGGCGCTCCGGCTGCAGGCTGTAAACTGCGGGTCTTGCCGGAGCGTTGCCAGGGCAGCCATGACCGACCCGAGCCAGATGATCGCCCGCGGCCGCCGCGTCCTCGCCACCGAGGCCGCCGCCGTGGCCGCCCTCGAGGGCCGCCTGGACGAGGCGTTCGCCCGGGCCTGCGCGCTGCTGCTCGCCTGCGAAGGCCGCATCGTCGTCACCGGCATGGGCAAGTCGGGCCACGTCGGCTGCAAGATCGCCGCGACGCTCGCGAGCACGGGCAGTCCGGCGTTCTTCCTGCACCCGGCCGAGGCGATTCACGGCGATCTCGGCATGATCACCGCCCGGGACGCCGTGCTCGCCCTGTCGAACTCCGGCGAAACCACCGAGTTGCTGACCATCCTGCCGGTCATCAAGCGTCTCGACGTGCCGCTCGTCGCGCTCACCGGCAACGGCGACTCGACGCTGTCGCGCTACGCCACGGTGACGCTCGACGTGAGCGTGCCCGAGGAGGCCTGCCCGCTGAATCTCGCGCCGACGGCGAGCACGACCGCCGCACTGGCGATGGGCGACGCGCTCGCCATCGCGGTGCTCGAGGCGCGCGGCTTCACCGAGGAGGATTTCGCGCGCTCGCACCCTGGCGGCAGCCTCGGCCGCCGGCTGCTGCTGCACGTCGAGGACGTCATGCGCAAGGGTGCCGATCTGCCGCGTGTCGGCCCGGACACCCGGTTGAGCGAGGGGCTGCTCGAGATGAGCCGCAAGGGACTCGGCATGACCACGATCATCGACGCCGACGACCACGTGCTCGGGGTGTTCACCGACGGCGACCTGCGCCGCGCGCTGGACCGCGAGGTCGACGTGCACCGGACGCGCATGCGCGAGGTGATGACCGCCGGCGGCAAGGTGGCGCAGCCGCGCATGCTCGCAGCCGAAGCCGTGCACCTGATGGAGACGTACCGCATCACCTCGCTGCCGGTCGTCTCGGACGACGGCGAGCGCCGCCTGGTCGGCGCGCTGAACGTGCACGACCTGCTGCGCGCGGGGGTCATGTGAGCGGGCCCGGCGCAGAGGTGCTCGAACGCGCGCGACGCATCCGCCTGCTCGTGCTCGACGTCGACGGCGTGCTGACCGACGGCCGGCTGCACATCACCGCGCGCGGCGAGGACGTGAAGGTGTTCCACGTCCGCGACGGTTCGGGCATCGTCGCGCTGCGGCGCGCCGGCGTGATCGTGGCGATCATCTCGGGGCGCGACTCCGCGGCCGTCACCCATCGCGCGGCGGAGCTCGGCATCGCGCACGTGCAGCAGGGCGTCCAGGACAAGGGCGCGGCCCTCGAACGACTGCTGCGCGAGACGGGCGTGACCGACGCAGCGCTGGCCTGCATCGGCGACGACACGCCCGACGTGCCGATGCTCGAGCGGGCGATGCTGGCCGTGGCCGTCGCGGACGCGCACCCGACGGCGCGCGCCGCCGCGCACTGGGTGACGCCATCGCCGGGCGGGCACGGCGCCGTGAGGGAAGCATGCGATCTGCTGCTGGCCGCGCGCGCCTGCTGACGCAGCGCACCGGCACGGTGCTCGCGATGCTCGCGGGGGGCGCCGTGCTGTTTGCGCTGCTCACCGGCCGCGACGAAGGCCTCGAGTCGGTGCCGCCGCAGGACCAGCGCGGCTACTACCTGACGGACGCCAGGCTCACGGAGCTCGGGCCCGACGGCGAGCCACGCGTCGTCGTGCGCGCGCGCTCGATCGAGCAGCAGCTCGGCGACGAAAGCGTCGAACTGCACGACCTCGAACTCGACTACACGACCCAGCGCGCGGGAACCTGGCACGTGACGGCCGAGCGCGGACGCATGCCGCGCGAGCACACTTCGCTGCAGCTCGCCGGCAACGTACGGGTCGCGGGCGCGCCCGAGCGCGGCGCTGCACGGGCGATCATCACGACCGACGAACTGTCCTACGATACCGTGGCGGAGCTGATCCAGACCGCCTCGCCCGTGGCGGTGCAGTTCGGCACTCATCAACTCGTGGCGCGCGGGCTGCGGGTCGCATTGAACGACGGCACGCTGCGCCTGGAATCCAATGTCAATGGCACCTTCACTCCCTGAACGCGGCCGGCGGCTCCTCGTCTTCGCGACGTTCGCCGGCGCATGCGTCGTGGCGACTGCGCAGGCGCAGGGCTCGCCGCCCGCCGCAGGAGCCACCGCACCTGCGGGCCTGCCGCCCGGCAATTCGCAAATGCCGATCAATCTCGAGGCGGCCTCCTCCGACTTCGACTACAAGATGAATTCGCTGCTGTTCCGTCGCGTGCGGATCACGCAGGGCGGGCTCGAGGTGACGGCGCAGCAGGCCAGCGCGTCGGGGCTCGAGTTCGAGAACTCCGAATGGCGGCTGCAGGGCGACGTGATCATCACCGTGCCTGGCGGCCGTCTGCAGTCGAGCGAGGCGCGCGTACAGTTCCGCAACAACGCCATCGTGCACGCCTCGATCCGCGGCGAGCCGGCCGCGTTCGAGCAGCGGCTCCGGGACACGGCGCAGGTCGCGCGCGGGCGCGCCGGCTCGATCGACTACGACGTGCAGCAGAGTACCGTGCGGCTCACGGGCGACGCCTGGCTCTCCGACGGCCAGAACGAGATCCGCGGCAACACGCTCGTCTACGACGTCGCGCGCGAACGCGTGCAGGCGAACCCGGACGAGAAGGACCCGGGCGGCGTGCGCATCACGATCAACCCGCCGAAGAAGAGCGGCGAGCCGGCGCCGGCACGGGGCCCGGGCACATGAGCCGCCTGCGCGCCGAGGCGCTCGGCAAGAGTTATCGCTCCCGTCGCGTCGTCGCCGACCTGTCGCTGGAGGTCGCCTCGGGCGAAGTCGTCGGGCTGCTCGGGCCGAACGGCGCGGGCAAGACCACGGCCTTCTACATGATCGTCGGTCTGGTGCCGTGCGACGAGGGTCGTATCCACCTCGACGACCGGGAACTCACCCGGCTGCCGATGTACCGGCGCGCGCAGCTCGGCCTCGGTTACCTGCCGCAGGAAGCCTCGGTGTTCCGCAAGCTGTCGGTCGAGGACAACATCCTGGCGATCCTCGAGACGCGTGACGATCTCGAGGACGCCGCCGCGCGTGACGCCGCGCTCGAGTCGCTGCTCGAGGAATTGCACATCGGCCACATCCGCGGCAGCATCGGCATGAGCCTGTCGGGCGGCGAACGCCGGCGCGTCGAGATCGCCCGCGCGCTCGCGGCGGAGCCGCGCTTCATCCTGCTCGACGAGCCGTTCGCGGGCGTCGACCCGATCTCGGTCCTCGACATCCAGCGCATCATCCGTCACCTGAGTTCGCGCAACATCGGCGTGCTGATCACCGACCACAACGTGCGCGAGACGCTCGGCATCTGCGGGCGCGCCTACATCGTCAGCGCGGGCAGCGTGATCGCCTCCGGTTCGGCCGAAGAGATCCTTGCCAATCCTCAGGTGCGTGAGGTCTACTTGGGACAGGATTTCCGACTCTGATCCGGCGGGCCCGCGGCCCGCTCAGCACCCGCCCGTACATGCTCAAGCCGGCCCTGCAACTCAAGCTCGGTCAGCAGCTCACGATGACCCCGCAGCTCCAGCAGGCCATCAAGCTGCTGCAGTTGCCCGTGCTCGAGCTGCAGGCGCAGGTGCAGGAAGCGCTCGAGACCAACGTCATGCTCGAGCAGGAGGAGGACGAGGGCATCGACCTCGCCTCGCTCGACCAGATGGCTCCCGTTGGCGAGCGCGAAGCCGAAGCCGTCGATTACGATGCTGCGGACGAAGCGCCCGACCACGCCCGCGACGACGAGACGACCGCCGAGGCCGACGAGCCGTCCACCGACGAGGTGGTGGTCGAGATGGAGGATCCGTGGACCGACGCGTCCACGCCTTCGGGCGACGGCTCCCGCGCCGACGACGAGGACCGTCCGCTCGAGTTCCCCGCTGGCCGCGGCAACGACCTGCGCCAGCATCTGGTCTGGCAGCTCGAGACCAGCCGGCTCGACCCGCGCCGGCTCTGGATCGGCGAGGCACTCGTCGACGCACTGAACGAGGATGGCTACCTCACGGAGTCGTGCGCGGACATCGCGCGCAGCCTGAGCACCGACCTGCCGGTCAGCGAGGCGGACGTCGAGGAGGTGCTCGCGTTCGTGCAGACGCTCGACCCGGCGGGCATCGGCGCCCGCTCGCTGAGCGAATGCCTGGCGCTGCAGCTCGCGCAGCTCGAGCCCGGCACGCAGGGCCGCGATCTCGCGCTCGCCATCGCACACGAGCACCTGCAGGCGGTGGCGGACCGGGACCTGCACGCGCTGCGCCGCCAGCTCGGCGTCGACGAGGAGGCCCTGCAGGTCGCGCTCGCCCTCGTCCGCAGCTGTCATCCCCGCCCCGGGGCAGCGTTCGAAGGTGCACAGCCGGAGTATGTCGTCCCTGACGTCTTCGTGCGCCGCACGGACCACGGCTGGGCCGTGGAGCTCAATGCCGGCTCGGTCCCGCGTCTCAAGGTCAACCAGGGTTACGCGGGGCTCGTTGCGCGCTCCGCCGACTACGCCTCGCTGCGCGCGCAGTTGCAGGAGGCCCGCTGGCTGATCCGCAGCCTCGAGATACGCAACGAGACGCTGCTCAAGGTGGCACGCTCGATCGTGCAGCGCCAGGCGGCGTTCCTCGAGCGCGGCGAGGAGGCGATGCAGCCGATGATCCTGCGTGACGTGGCGGAGGCGGTCGGCATGCACGAGTCGACGATCTCGCGCGTGACCACTGGCAAGTACATGCACACCCCGCGCGGGATTTTCGAGTTCCGGTACTTCTTCTCGAGCCACGTCTCCGGCATGAGCGGCGAGGACGTCTCCTCGGTCGCCATCCGGGCCCGGATCCGCAAGCTCATCGGCGAAGAAGCGCCCGACAAGCCCCTGAGCGACGCACAACTCGCCGCGCTGCTGGCCGGTGAAGGCGTCAAGGTGGCGCGACGCACCGTCGCCAAGTACCGCGAGGCGCTGGGGCTCGGCTCCTCCAGCGAGCGGCGTCAGTCGGCCATGCGGACACCGTAGCCGGCGATCGCGTGACCCCGGGGCGGTCGCGGCCTATGCTTCGGGCGGCGGCCGCCCTGTTTCACGTCCACCACGATCAACCAGCAGCCCGATGCGTCTCGTCGTCGTCAGCGGTCTCTCAGGTTCCGGCAAGAGCGTCGCGCTCAACATGCTGGAAGACCTCGATTTCTATTGCGTCGACAACATCCCCGCCGGGCTGCTGCCCGGCTTCATCGCCTACACGGTGCGCACCAGCGAGACGGCCTACCGCCAGACGGCCGTGGGGCTGGATGCGCGCAACCGGCCCGAGGACCTCGTCGAGGTCCCGCAGCTGATCACCTCGCTGCGCAAGAGCGGCATCGGCTGCGAAATGCTGTTCCTGCGCGCGGAGAAGGAGGCGCTGCTCAAGCGTTTCAGCGAAACGCGGCGCCGCCATCCGCTGAGCCGCACCGGCATGGGGCTGCTCGAGGCGCTCGAGCAGGAGGAAAGGCTGCTCGCACCGCTCGCGAACGCCGCCGACCTCACCGTGGACACCTCGCGCCTGTCCGTGCACGAGCTGCGCGAGCTGATCCTCGAGCGCGTCGTCGAGCGGCGCCCGGGCGGCCCGTCGCTGCTGTTCCAGTCGTTCGCTTACCGTCACGGCGTCCCGGACGACGCCGACTTCGTGTTCGACGCACGCGCGCTGCCCAACCCGTATTGGGATCCCGCGCTCCGCGACCTCACCGGCCGCGACGAGGCGGTGTCGCAGTTTCTCGACGGCGAGGCCGAAGTGACGCGGCTTTTCGACGACATCCGCGGATTCATCGAGCGCTGGCTGCCGTCGCTCGTGCGCTCGAACCGCAGCTACCTCACCTTCGCCGTCGGCTGCACGGGCGGTCAGCACCGGTCGGTCTACCTCGCCGAGCGTCTCGCCGCGCATTTCCGCGGCACGCGGGGCCAGGCGCTGGTGCGCCACCGCGACCTCGCGAGCCGCCGGCACGAGTGAGAATGGCACGCGATATGATCGACGCGAGCCTCAGCCGGGGTTCGCGAGCTCACGCGCGAGATAGGGCTCGATCTCCGCGCGCTGCACCTGCGCGTCGGCGTAGCCGAGTTCCATCAGTTCACAGGTGTAGGCCCGCTCGAACAGCAGGTAGCTGACGAGCAGGCCGCCACGAGCCTCGAACGCGCCGATCGTGCGCAGCAGCGAGCGCAGGCTGCGGGGCAGCGCGCGTTCGTGTCGCATCGCGATCCGTGTGGGGTCCTCGCTCGGCTGGATCACCGTCGCGCTGATCGAGCGGTGCGCGGTGTCGCCGGGCTGCTCGAGCATCCTGTTGATCTGGCGCAACCGCTCGAGGTCGATCGAAAGCCCGTCGGTGAACAACGAGTCGAGCACGAATCCGAGCAGATGCCCGGGACTGGGCGGCGGCTGCTCGCCCTGCACCGCCTGCGGTGTCGCCGCCGGCGCGCCGCGCGTGCCCACGACCAGGATGCGGTTCGCGCCGAGGTGGATCGCCGGGCTCAGCGGCGCGAGCTGGCGCATCGCGCCGTCGCCGTAATACTCGCCATCGACGCTCGCGGCCGGAAAGATGAACGGAATCGCGGAACTCGCCATCAACACGTCGAGGTCGAGCGCGCGGCGGCGCCCGGCGCGACGCACGCGATGCCAGGAATCGATGTCACGCGCGCCGTCGAAGAACGTCATGGCCTGGCCGGACGCGTAGCTCGTCGTCGCCACCGCCACCGCGTGCAGCGCGCCGGCCTCGACCGCGGCCGGGATCCGTTCCAGCGGCACGACGCTCCCGAGCAGCTCGCGCAGCGGCGAGGTGTCGAACAGTGAGCGCGGTGGCGCGACCAGCCAGCCACCGGTCATGAGCGAGGCGAGCCAGTGCAGCCCAGAGCGCAGCATCTGCCAGGCGCCCACGCGCACGACCTGATCGACATGAAAGCCCGACCAGACCACTTCGAGCGAACGCACGGCGTCGTGGAACGAGAGCGCGCGGGCGGCGAGCGCTGCCGCGTTGAGGCCGCCCGCCGAGGTGCCGATCAGCACTTCGAACGGACAGCGCGTTTCGGCAGGCAACCACTGCGCGATCGCCTTGAGTACGCCGACCTGATAGGCGGCGCGGGCACCGCCGCCGGACAGCACCAGCGCGTCGCGATCGGCGAAAAAGCGGTAGTCGGTCGCGTCGGCTCCGGCGGCGGATCCCGCCTGGGCCACGTCCGCGGGCGTGCGGTTCAAAGGGACTCCTCTGGCAGCGCTGACACGACCCCTGACGAGGGCTAGTATGTCACCGTCCTTGCGGCCCCCTGTCCAGCCTCGATGGCAGGAGTCATGACATGGTTCACGCGCTGCATCATCCCGTCGGTCGCCGGCGCTCGGCCCGCCTGTCGCTGCTCGCGCTCGCCGCGCTCGCGCTGGCCGCGGGCCCCGTCTCCGCCGCCGACGCGCCGCGCGTCGGCGACGCGGCGCCGGGGTTCCGGCTGCAGGACCAGGCCGGCCAGTGGCACCAGTTGTCCGACTACCGCGGCAGGTGGGTGGCCCTGTACTTCTATCCCAGGGACGACACGCCGGGCTGCACGACCCAGGCCTGCAGTTTCCGCGACAACGTCTTCGCCTTCGACAAGGCCGGCGCCGTCATCCTCGGCGTCAGCGTCGACGACGCCGCCTCGCACGAGGCGTTCGCCAGGAAGCACGGGCTGCCGTTCACGCTGCTCGCGGATCCGGACAAGGTCGTGACGCGGCGCTACGGCGTGCTGAAGACCTACATGGGCGTCATGGAGATGGCGCGCCGCGACACCTTCATCGTCGATCCGCGAGGACGCATCGCGAAGCACTACGAGTCGGTGAATCCGGAGGGTCACTCCGCGGTCGTGCTCGCCGACATCGAGGCGCTGCAGGGCAGGTCCGCCGCGAAATAGCGCGGGCCTCATCAGGCCTTGAGCGCCCGGATCGCGTCGTCGAGCCCGCGCAGCGTCAACGGGAACATGCGCTCGCCGAGCAACTGCCGCGTGATGCCGATCGACTGCACGTGGTCCCAGCGATCCTCGGGTTCAGGGTTCAGCCAGGCGTGGCGCTGGAAACGTTGCGTCAGGCGCTGCACCCACACGGCGCCCGCCTCGTCGTTCCAGTGCTCGACGCTGCCGCCGGGCTGCATGATCTCGTAGGGACTCATGCTCGCGTCGCCGATGAAGACGACGCGATAGTCCGGCGGGTACTTGCGCAGCAGCTCGAACACGGGAGTGCGTTCGCCGTGCCGGCGGCGGCTGTCCTTCCACACCGACTCGTAGAGGAAGTTGTGGAAGTAGAAGTACTCGAGGTGCTTGAACTCGCTGCGCGCGGCCGAGAACAGCTCCTCGCAGACCCGCACGTGCGCCTCCATCGAGCCGCCCACGTCGAAGAACAGCAGCAGCTTGAGCGCATTGTGGCGCTCGGGCTGGAACCTGAGATCGAGGAGGCCCGCATTGCGCGCCGTGGCCGCGATCGTGCTGTCGATGTCGAACTGGTCGGCCGCGCCTTCGCGGGCGAAGCGGCGCAGCTTGCGCAGCGCCACCTTGATGTTGCGCGTGCCGAGTTCGACCTGGTCGTCGAGATTGCGGTATTCGCGCCTTTCCCAGACCTTGACGGCGCGCCGCTGGCCGCCCGGGCCGCCGATGCGGATGCCCTCGGGATTGTAGCCGCCGTGCCCGAACGGCGACGTGCCGCCCGTGCCGATCCATTTGTTGCCGCCTTCGTGCCGCCCCTTCTGTTCCTCGAGACGCTGCTTGAGCGTCTCCATGAGCTTGTCCCAGCCGCCCAGCGCCTCGATCTGCGCCATTTCCTCGGCCGTGAAGTGGCGCTTCGTCATCAGCTCGAGCCAGTCCGCCGGCAGTTCCTTCTGCAACACCTCGAACGCCTGCTCGATGCCCCTGAAGTGGTGTGCGAACGCGCGGTCGAACCGGTCGAAGTGCTTCTCGTCCTTGACGAGCGTGGCGCGCGCCAGGAAATAGAAGTCGTCCACGCTGTGCTGTGCCACACGCGCCTGCAGTGCTTCGAGCAGCGTCAGGTATTCCGTCACCGACGCCGGCACACCCGCCTCGCGCAGGGTGTAGAAGAAGCCCGTCAGCACGTCTTCACGCCCCGAATGATCGTGCCGGGCATCAATTTACTGCCGCGACTGACGTCGCTGCAGGAACACGAGCTGCTCGAACAGGTGTACGTCCTGCTCGTTCTTGAGCAGCGCGCCGTAGAGCGGCGGCAGGCTCTTGCGCGGGTCGTCCGTGCGCAGTGCCTCGGGCGGGACGTCGTCGGCGAGCAGCAGCTTGAGCCAGTCGAGCAGTTCCGACGTCGACGGCTTCTTCTTCAGCCCCGGCACCTCGCGCAGGCGGTAGAACGCGTTCAGCGCCTCGGCCAGCAGCTCGCGCTTGAGCTCCGGAAAATGCACGCCGACGATCCGCGTCATCGTCTCCTGGTCCGGGAAGCGGATGAAGTGGAAAAAGCAGCGGCGCAGGAACGCGTCGGGCAGTTCCTTCTCGTTGTTGCTCGTGATGACGACGATGGGCCGGTGCGCGGCCTGCACGAGCTCGCGCGTCTCGTGCACGAAGAACTCCATGCGGTCGAGCTCGAGCAGCAGGTCGTTCGGGAACTCGATGTCCGCCTTGTCGATCTCGTCGATCAGCAGCACGGCCTGCCGTTCGCTGCGGAACGCCTCCCACAGGCGGCCCGGGATGATGTAGTTGCGGATGTCATGGACCTTGGCCTCGCCGAGCTGCGAGTCACGCAGACGCGACACCGCGTCGTACTCGTAGAGCCCGTGCTGCGCCTTGGTCGTCGATTTCACGTGCCAGCGGAACAACGGCTTGTCGAGCGCGCGCGCGATCTCCTCGGCGAGCTGCGTCTTGCCGGTGCCGGGCTCGCCCTTGACCAGCAGCGGCCGCGCCAGCGTCACGGCGGCATTGACCGCCATCATGAGGTCTTCGGTGGCGACGTAGCGGTCGGTGCCGGCGAAGCGGTTCGACGAAGCCGGGGGGCGGGTGTGGGTCACGAGCGGGTTCCTGCGACTGTGGGCGGGGACGGGACGGCGGTCCGACGGAACGCGCCGAGGTCGATATTAGCGCACACCGGGCCGCGGGGCCGGTCCACGGCCCCGGCGGCGCCTACCCGGCCACTTCCAGCAGCTTCATGGTGTTGGTCGCGCCCGACACGCCGGAGAGTTCGCCGAGCGTCAGGATGATCTCGTCGCCCGGCTGCGCGAAATCGCGATGGATGAGCTCGCGCGAAATCGCCCGGTAGAGCTCGTGGGGATCGGTGTGCGTGATGTCGAAGGGGATCGGGTACACGCCGCGGTAGAGAGCGACCCGGCGGCGCGTCCTTTCGTTGCGCGTGAACGCGAAGATCGGGATGTCGGAGCGGATGCGCGACATCCACAGCGGTGTCGCGCCCGATTCGGTCAGCGCGACGATCGCCTCGACGTCGATGTGGTTCGCCGTGTACATCACCGCGTGGGCGATCGCCTGCGCGAACTCCTGCACCTTGCCCTCGAACCGCTCGCCGCGGCGATTGCGCGAGATCTGGTACTTCTCCGTGCCCTCGATGACCTCGGCCATCGCCTCGATCGCGCGCACCGGGTACTTGCCCACCGCCGACTCGCCGGAGAGCATCACCGCGTCGCTGCCGTCGAGCACCGCGTTCGCGACATCCGACACCTCGGCGCGCGTCGGCACGGGACTGTGGATCATCGATTCCATCATCTGCGTCGCAGTGATCGTCACGCGGTCGTGCCTGCGCGCCACCTCGAGGATGTGCTTCTGCAGGCCGGTGAGCTCGGCGTAGCCGACCTCGATGCCGAGGTCGCCGCGGGCGACCATCACCGCGTCGCTTGCGCGCACGATCTCGTCGAGACGCGGGATCGCCTCGCTGCGCTCGATCTTGGCGATGATGCGCGCATCGCTGCCCTCGGCCGCGAGGAGCTGGCGCGCCTCGGCGACGTCGGCGGCCTGGCGGACGAACGAGACGGCGAGATAGTCGATGTCGAGCCGTGCCCCGAGCCGGACGTCCTCGCGGTCCTTGTCCGTCAGCGCCTGGGCCGACAGCCCGCCGCCGCGCCGGTTGATGCCCTTGTGGTCGCCCACCTCGCCGCCCGTGACGACGCGGCAGACGACCCTGTTCCCCTCGACCGCCGTAACGGCCAGCTCGATCTGCCCGTCGCCGAGCACCAGCTCGTCACCGGGCACCACGTCCTTCGCGAGATCGGCATAGGTCATGCCGACGGCGTGATCGGTGCCGTCGTGCGGATCGAGGCCGGGGTCGAGCACGAATGCCGCGCCCTCGGTCAGCACGGCGTGGCCGCCGGCGAAGCGCTCGATGCGGATCTTCGGTCCCTGCAGGTCGCCGAGCAGCGCGACGTGCTTGCCGACGTTCCCGGCCGCCTGGCGCGCGCGCCGCACGCGCCGCTCGTGATCCGCGGGCTCCCCGTGGGAGAAGTTGACGCGGAGCACGTCCGCGCCCGCGCGGATCATGCCCTCGAGCACGCCGGGCGGGTCCGTCGCCGGCCCCAGCGTGGCGACGATCTTGGTTCGACGTCGCAGCATCAGCCGGCCGCGCGCCGTTCGAGCATCTCCACCGCGGGCAGTTTCTTGCCCTCGAGGAACTCGAGGAACGCGCCGCCCGCCGTGGAGATGTAGGAGATGTCCTCGGCGACGCCGTATTTCTCGATCGCCGCGATCGTGTCGCCGCCGCCGGCGATCGAGAACGCCGGGCTGCGCGCCACGGCCTGCGCGATCACCCGCGTGCCCTCGCCGAACTGGTCGAACTCGAACACGCCGACCGGGCCGTTCCAGACGATCGTCCCGGCGCCCTGCAGCGCCGCGGCGAAGCGCTCGGCCGTGTCGGGGCCGATGTCGAGGATCATCTCGGTGGCCGAGACCTGCGCCACGGGCTTGACGTCGGCTTCGGCCGAGGCGGAGAACTCGCGGCCCACGACCACGTCGGTCGGCAGCGGGATCTGCGCGCCGGACTGCTTCGAGCGCTCGAGCAGGCCGCGTGCCGTGTCGATCATGTCCGCCTCGTGCAGCGACTTGCCGATCGGCTGACCCGCCGCCGCGAGGAACGTGTTGGCGATGCCGCCGCCGACGATGAGCTTGTCCACCTTGCCGAGCAGGTTCTCGAGCACGGTGAGCTTGGTCGACACCTTCGAGCCGGCGACGATGGCGACCAGCGGGCGCTTCGGGTTGCTGAGCGCCTGCTCGAGCGCGTCGAGCTCGTTCGTGAGCAGCGGGCCCGCACAGGCCACGGGCGCGAACCTGCCGACGCCGTGCGTGCTCGCCTCCGCGCGATGCGCGGTGGCGAACGCGTCCATGACGTAGACGTCGCAGAGCGCCGCCATCTTCTGCGCGAGCTCGTCCCGGTTCTTCTTCTCGCCCTTGTTGAAACGCACGTTCTCGAGCAGCACGACCTCGCCCGGTTCGCAGGCGACGCCGCCGAGCCAGTCCCTCTCGAAGCGGACCCGGCGGCCGAGCAGCTCCGACAGCCGCGCCGCGACCGGCGCCAGCGAGAACTCCTCGGTCGGTACGCCCTCCTCGGGGCGCCCGAGGTGGGACATGAGCATGACGCGGGCACCCGCCTTCTGCGCGGCCGTGATCGTCGGCAGCGAGGCGCGGATGCGCGCGTCGCTGGTGACGACCCCGTTCTGGACGGGGACGTTCAGGTCTTCGCGGATCAGGACTCGCTTGCCGGCGAGATCGAGGTCGTTCATGCGGAGGACACGGATCATGCTCGCTCCCTGCTCGAGTTTCGTTGGACGGCCGAAGTCGCGGCTGCGGTCACTTCGAGATCACGCGCGCCATCTCGAGCACCTTGCTCGAATAGCCCCACTCGTTGTCGTACCAGGCCACGACCTTGACGAAGGTGTCGTCGAGCGCGATGCCGGCCTCGGCGTCGAACACCGACGTGCAGCTCTCGCCGCGGAAGTCCGTCGCGACGACCTTCTCCGTGGTGTAGCCGAGCACGCCCTTCATCGGGCCTTCCGACGCCGCCTTCATCGCGGCGCAGATCTCGTCGTACTTCGCGGGCTTCGACAGCTCGACCGTCAGGTCGATGACCGACACGTCCGAGGTCGGCACGCGGAACGACATGCCGGTGAGCTTCTTGTTGAGCTCGGGGATGACCTTGCCGACGGCCTTGGCCGCGCCGGTCGACGACGGGATGATGTTCTCGAGGATGCCGCGGCCGCCGCGCCAGTCCTTGTTCGAGGGGCCGTCGACGGTCTTCTGCGTGGCGGTCGTCGCATGCACCGTGGTCATCAGGCCGCGCTTGATGCCCCAGGCGTCGTGCAGCACCTTCGCGACCGGCGCGAGGCAGTTCGTGGTGCAGGAGGCGTTGGAGATGATCTTCTCGCCCGCGTACTTCGTGTGGTTGACGCCGTAGACGAACATCGGCGTGTCGTCCTTGGACGGCGCCGACATGATGACCTTCTTCGCGCCCGCGGCAAGGTGCTTCTCGGCGGTGTCCCTGGACAGGAACAGGCCCGTGGATTCGATGACGACGTCGGCGCCCACCTCGCCCCATTTCAGCTCGGCCGGGTCCTTGACCGCGCTCAGGCGGATCTTCCGGCCGTTGACGACGAGCTGGTGGCCGTCGACCGAGACGTCGCCCTTGAAGCGTCCGTGCACCGAGTCGTACTTCAGCATGTAGGCGAGATAGTCGGGCTCCAGCAGGTCGTTGATGCCCACGATCTCGACGTCGGCGAAATCCCTGACCGCCGCACGGAACACCATGCGGCCGATGCGTCCGAATCCGTTGATGCCGACCTTGATACCCATCGCTCTCTCCCGTCAGTAGTGGTCTGTTTCCAGGAACGTGATCAGTGCCGCGCGAGCAGCTCGCCCGCGACTGCCGCGACGTGCGCGGCCGTGAAGCCGAAGTGCTCGAACAGTGTTTTCGCGGGCGCGGACGCGCCGAAGGTTGCCATGCCGACGACGGCACCGTCGCTGCCGACGTAGCGATACCAGCTGTCGGGCACGCCCGCCTCGACCGCGACCCTGGGCACGCCGGCCGGCAGCACGTCGGCGCGATAGCCTGCGTCCTGCGCATCGAACAGGCTCGTGCAGGGCATCGAGACCACGCGTACGCGCCGGCCCTGCCCCGCGAGCTGCTTCGCCGCCTCGACGGCGAGTGCAACCTCCGAGCCGGTCGCGATCAGCACGCCCTCGGGCCGGCCCTCGCAGTCGATCAGCACGTAGCCGCCGCGGCCGATCGCCGCCCGCTGCTGCGGCGTGCGTGGCATCGGCGCGAGCGCCTGCCGCGACAGCACGAGACTGGTCGGCCCGTCCTCGCGCACGATGGCATCGCCCCAGGCGACCGCCGTCTCGACCGTGTCGCACGGACGCCAGACGCGCATGTTCGGGATCAGGCGCAGGCTCGCGACGTGCTCGACCGGCTGGTGCGTCGGGCCGTCCTCGCCGAGGCCGATCGAGTCGTGCGTGAAGACGTAGACGACGCGCTGGCGCATCAGCGCCGACATGCGGCAGGCGTTGCGCGCGTAATCGGAGAAGACCAGGAACGTGCCGCCGTAAGGCAGGAAGCCGCCGTGCAGCGCCAGGCCGTTCATGATCGCGGCCATGCCGAACTCGCGCACGCCGTAGTGCAGGTAGTTGCCGGGGGCGTCCGCGCCGATCGACTTCGATCCCTTGTGATTCGTGTTGTTGGAGCCGGTGAGATCGGCCGAGCCGCCGAGCAGTTCGGGAATGGCGGCGCCGAGCACGTTCAGCACCTGCTGCGAAGACGCGCGCGTCGCGACGCTCGCCGGTTTCTCGACCTGTGCCTGGATGAAAGTCTCGAGCTTCTCGCGCCAGCCGGCGGGCAGTTCGCCGCGCATGCGCCGCTCGAACTCGGCCGCGAGCCCGGGATGCGCGGCGCGGTAGGCCTCGAAGCGCTCGCGCCAGCCGTTCTCCGCAGCCGCACCCCGCGCCTTCGCGTCCCACCCCGCACGGATGTCTGCGGGAATCTCGAACGGCGGTGACGTCCAGGCGAGGTGCGCCCGCGTCGCGGCCACCTCCGCGTCGCCGAGCGCGGCACCGTGCGTCGCCTCGGTGCCCTGCTTGTTCGGCGCACCCCAGCCGATGACCGTCTTGCAGCAGATCAGCGAGGGCCGCGTCGTCTCGGCCCGGGCCGACACGATCGCACGCTCGATCGCCGCCGGGTCGTGGCCGTCGACGTCCGGCACGACGTGCCAGCCATAGGCCGCGAAGCGCTTCGGCGTGTCGTCGGTGAACCAGCCGTGCACCTCACCATCGATCGAAATGCCGTTGTCGTCGTAGAAGCAGATCAGCTTGCCGAGCGCGAGCGTGCCGGCGAGCGAGCAGACCTCGTGCGAAATGCCTTCCATGAGACAGCCGTCGCCGAGGAACACATAGGTGTGATGGTCGACGATGCGATGCGACGGGCGGTTGAACTCGGCCGCGAGCAGCTTCTCGGCGAGCGCCATGCCCACCGCGTTGGCGAGGCCCTGCCCGAGCGGACCGGTGGTCGTCTCGATGCCGAGGTGCTGGTCGACTTCGGGGTGCCCGGCCGTGTGCGAGCCGAACTGGCGGAAGTTCGCGAGATCGGCGATGGCGAGCGGATAGCCGGTCAGGTGCAGCAGCGAATAGAGCAGCATCGAGCCGTGGCCGTTCGACAGCACGAAGCGGTCGCGATCCGCCCACAGCGGGTTTCCCGGGTTGTGCCGGAGGTGGTCCGCCCAGAGCACCTGAGCGATGTCGGCCATGCCCATGGGCATGCCGGGGTGACCCGAGTTGGCCCTCTGGACAGCGTCCATGCTCAACGCGCGGATGGCGTTGGCGAATTGCCGGCGGGCGGGCATCGGAGACCCTCGCATCGGAGACCCTCGTGGGAAGCCTGACATTTTAGCGTCCAGGGGGCTCGCGGGTCACGCGTCCGGCCGGGCCGGACACCGCAGGCCGCATCCGCAAAGACCGAAACGGACGCACGATCCGCTGGGCCGCCGCTATACTCCGCGGCTCGTCCGTCCGCGGGGTTCGTCATCGATGTCGACCGGTTACCTCTTCACGTCCGAATCCGTGTCCGAAGGCCACCCCGACAAGGTCGCCGACCAGATCTCGGACGCGATCCTCGACGCGATCCTCGCGCAGGACAAGAAGGCGCGCGTCGCCTGCGAGACACTGGTCAAGACGGGCGTCGCCATCGTCGCCGGCGAGGTGACGACCGAGGCGTGGGTGGACCTCGAAGAGATCGTCCGGGGCGTCATCGCGGACATCGGCTACACGTCGTCGCACGTCGGCTTCGACGGCCGCACCTGCGGCGTCGTCAACATCATCGGCAAGCAGTCACCGGACATCGCGCAAGGCGTGGACCGGCCGAACCCCGAGGAACAGGGTGCCGGCGACCAGGGCCTGATGTTCGGCTACGCCAGCAACGAGACGCCGAGCCTGATGCCCGCGCCGATCTGCTATGCCCACAAGCTCGTCGAGCGCCAGGCGGAGGTGCGCCGCAGCGGCCTGCTGCCGTGGCTGCGCCCGGACGCCAAGTCGCAGGTCACCTGCCGCTACGACGACGGCAAGGTCGTCGGCCTCGACGCCGTGGTGCTGTCCACACAGCACGACCCGGACGTCAAGCTCGAGGACCTGCGCGAAGCGGTCATGGAGCTGATCATCAAGCACGTCCTGCCGCCGCAGTGGCTCGGCGGCGGCACGAAGTTCCACATCAATCCGACCGGCAACTTCGTCATCGGCGGGCCGGTCGGCGACTGCGGTCTCACCGGTCGCAAGATCATCGTCGACAGCTACGGCGGCATGGCGCGCCACGGCGGCGGCGCGTTCTCGGGCAAGGACCCTTCCAAGGTCGACCGCTCGGCGGCCTACGCGGCGCGCTACGTCGCCAAGAACCTCGTGGCCGCCGGTCTCGCCGAGCGCTGCGAAATCCAGGTGTCCTACGCCATCGGCGTGGCGGAGCCCACCTCCATCACGGTCGAGACCTTCGGCACCGGCAGGGTGAGCCAGGAGCGCCTCGAGCAGCTCGTGCGCGCGCATTTCGACCTGCGGCCCTGGGGCATCGTCAGGATGCTCGACCTCGTCCATCCCATGTACCGGCCGACCGCGGCGTACGGGCATTTCGGCCGCGAGCCGGTGCACATGACGTACAGATGGAAGGCAACGATGGGCGGCAAGCGCGTCGAGCAGAGCGAGGCGTTCACAGCGTTCAGCTGGGAAAAGACCGACAAAGCCGAGGCGCTGAGGAAGGACGCGGGGTTGTAGGCGTCGGCCGGCCGCGGTTCGCCCGTCCGGAAATCACGCCGGCGCTCCGGGTCGAGCAATCCCGGGGGTGCCCGCTTCGATGGCGACCCCTGGCGAAGCGGCAGTTGGTCTGCCTGCCCGGATTCGCTAGACTCCGCACCTCGCCTGAGGAGCGCTGCAACGGGCCGTCAATGCCCGCCAGGCTCAGGCCATGGCTTTGCCAACCGCGCTCGCTGAACCCCGTGTGCGTTCAAGCGAGCGGATTCCATCCGGGCACCGCTTCGTCGAGCGTTCACGGCCGTCCACCGGGAGAGGATCGACCGAATGAACGCCGTCGTCACGCCAGCAACCAACCAGGACTATCACGTCGCCGACCTGGGTCTCGCCGACTGGGGCCGCAAGGAAATGGTCATCGCCGAGAGCGAGATGCCCGGCCTGATGTCGGTCCGCCAGGAGTTCGGGCAGGAGCAGCCGCTGCGCGGCGCGCGCATCGCCGGCTCGCTGCACATGACCATCCAGACCGCGATGCTGATCGACACGCTCAAGGCGCTCGGCGCCGAGGTGCGCTGGGCCTCGTGCAACATCTACTCGACGCAGGATCACGCGGCGGCGTACGTCGCGGATTCCGGCACGCCGGTGTTCGCCTACAAGGGCGAGTCGCTGGACGAATACTGGGAGTTCACGCACCGGATCTTCGAGTGGCCGAACGGCCAGCTCGCCAACATGATCCTCGACGACGGCGGCGACGCGACGTTGCTGCTGATGCTCGGCGCGCGCGCCGAGCAGGACGCCTCGCTGATCGCGATGCCGACGAACGAGGAGGAAACGTCCCTCTACGCCGCGATCCGCAAGCGTCTCGAGACGAGCCCGGGCTGGTATTCAAAGCGTCTGGCCGCGATCCAGGGCGTGACCGAGGAGACCACCACGGGCGTCAAGCGCCTGTACGAATTCGCGAAGAAGGGCCAGTTGCCGTTCCCCGCCATCAACGTCAACGACTCGGTCACCAAGTCCAAGTTTGACAACCTCTACGGCTGCCGCGAGTCGCTCGTCGACGCGATCAAGCGCGCCACCGACGTGATGATCGCCGGCAAGATCGCGGTCGTCTGCGGCTACGGGGACGTCGGCAAGGGTTCGGCCGAGTCGCTGCGCGCGCTGTCGGCGCAGGTGTGGGTCACCGAGATCGACCCGATCTGCGCGCTGCAGGCAGCGATGGAGGGCTACAGGGTCGTCACGATGGAGGAAGCCTGCGGGCAGGCCGACATCTTCGTCACCGCGACCGGCAACGTGAACGTGATCACGCACGAGCACATGCGGCGCATGAAGAACCAGGCGATCGTCTGCAACATCGGCCACTTCGACAGCGAGATCGAGATCGCATCGTTGCGCCAGTACCGCTGGGAGAACATCAAGCCGCAGGTCGATCACGTGATCTTCCCGGACGGCAGGCGCCTGATCATCCTGGCGCAGGGTCGCCTCGTGAACCTGGGCTGCGGCACAGGCCACCCGTCGTTCGTGATGTCGAACTCGTTCACGAACCAGGTGCTCGCGCAGATCGAACTCTTCCGGCACGGCGCGAGGTACGACAAGCAGGTTTACGTGCTGCCGAAGCACCTCGACGAGAAGGTCGCGCATCTGCACCTCGAGCGCATCGGCGTGAAGCTCACGACACTCACGCAGGAGCAGGCCGACTACATCGGCGTGCCGGTGCAGGGCCCGTTCAAGCCGGAGCACTACAAGTACTGACCGGCGGGCCTGCCCTCAGCGCTTGCGGGCGAGCGTGAGCCCGTCGCCGATCGGCACGAGGCTCAGCTCGACGCGTTCGTCGCGGTGGAGTACCTCGTTGAAGTGCCGCAGTGCGGCCGTTTCCTCGTCGCCGTCCTCGGGATCTGCGACGCGCCCGCCCCAGAGCGTGTTGTCGATCATGATCAGGCCGCCGGGCCGCAGCAGCCGCAGGCAACGCTCGTAGTAGTCGAGGTAGCCGGTCTTGTCGGCGTCGATGAAAGCCAGGTCGTGACGCCCCTGCTCGCCGGCCGCGAGCAGGGCGTCGAGCGTGTCGCGCGCCGGGGCCAGGCGCAGGTCGATCTTGTGCTCGACGCCGGCTTCGCGCCAGTAGCGGCGGGCGATGGACGTCCACTCCTCGCTCACGTCGCAGGCGACGATGCGGCCGTCGTCGGGCAGCGCCAGCGCGGTCGCGAGCGACGAGTAGCCGGTGAACACGCCGATCTCCAGGCACCGCCGCGCCCCGACGAGACGCGCCACGAGCGCCATGAACTGGCCCTGCTCCGGTGCGATCTGCATGGAGCGACGCGGCATGCGCAAGGTCTCCTCGCGCAGCGCCCGCTGCGTCGCGGACTCGCGCAGCGACACGTCGAGCAGGTACTGGTAGAGCGAATCCGTGAGCGCGATCGTGCGATTCGACATGGAGCCTCCGCGATGCGTCCCGATCTGCCATCATCCTGCATCGCAGGCGGCGACACGCGACGGGCGATGCAGGGCAGACCTGGGCAGGACGATACTACGCGACGCGCGGCATCGGCGGCGGCGGCGGCCGGGCGCGCCCCGGCGCCCGGGCGTGGCCGCACGCGCAGCGTGCGTTTCGTGCAGTTCACCGATACCCACCTGCTCGTCGATCCCGACGGCTCGCTGCGCGGCGCGCACACCCTGCCGCGCCTGCGTGCCTGTCTCGAGCACGCCGCGCGCCACTGGTTCCCGACCGATGCCATCGTCATCACCGGCGACGTCGTGCACGACGAACCGGCCGCCTACGGCACGGTCGACCTGCTGTTCGGCGAGCTCGAGGTGCCGGTGCTCGTGATCCCGGGCAACCACGACGACCCCGCCGAAATGCGCCGGCAGCTCGCCCACGAGCCGTTCCAGATCGGCGGCGAGCTGCGCACAACCAACGGCTGGCAGGTCGTGCTGCTCGACTCCTGGTATGCGGAATCTGCCGACGGCGAGGGCTGGCTCGGGCCGCGCCAGCTCGCCTCGCTCGACCGCGCGCTCGCGCAGGGGGCCGAGCCGCACGCGTTCGTGTTCCTGCATCACCCGCCCGTCGCGATGGATTCGCCCGCGCTCGACCGGCTCGGGCTGCTCGACGGTGCCGAACTCCGGCTTGCGGTGGAGCGTCATCCGCGCGTGCGCGGCGTCTGCTGGGGTCACGCCCATCAGGCGCTCGACCTCTACGCGCCCGGCGTCCGGTTCATGTGCACACCGGCCACCTCGATGCAGTTCCGGCCGCGCAATGCGGCGTTCGAAGTCGACGACCGTCCGCCGGGTTACCGCGTGATCGATCTGGGCGACGACGGCTCGATCGTCTCCGAGGTCGTGTGGCTCGAGGGCGGGGCCAACCTTATCTGAGCAGCGCCGCCATCGCGGTGTATGCCGCCGCGACCGCGAGCAGGCTCACCACGACCGAGGCGACGACGTAGGCTGCGGCCGCCACCGGGGCGCCGCGCTGCACGAGCAGCAGCGTCTCCAGCGAAAAGGCCGAGAACGTCGTGAACCCGCCCAGCACGCCGACGACCAGCAGCACGCGCAGGTCCTGTCGCACGTGCAGCGGGCTGGCCGGCTCGAACAGCGCGCCGAGCACGCCGACGACGAGGCAGCCGAGCACGTTGACGGCGAGCGTGCCCCACGGAAACGTGGTGCCGGCGCCGCGCGCGACCAGCGTCGACATCCAGAGGCGGGCCGCGCCGCCGAATCCGCTGCCCAGTGCGACGAGCAGGTAGACTTGCAGGGGATGTGCGAGGTTCAGGCCGATTCTCCGGGCGCTGCTAAAATGACGGCTTTCGTCCAGCCCCGGACCGGAGCCCGCTGAAGTGAGCCTCTATCAGGAAGCCTGCAAGTACATCCCCGGCGGCGTCAACTCCCCCGTGCGCGCGTTCCGCAGCGTCGGCGGCGAGCCGGTGTTCTTCTCACGCGCCAGCGGCTCGCGGGCATGGTCGGCGGAGGGCCGCGAGTTCATCGACTACGTGGGCTCCTGGGGTCCGATGATCCTCGGCCACGCGCACCGCGACGTGATTCGCGCGGTGCAGCAGGCGGCGGAACACGGCCTGTCGTTCGGCGCGCCGACGGAGATCGAGACGACCGTCGCCCGCAAGATCATCGAGCTCGTGCCGTCGATCGAACTCGTGCGCATGTGCAGCTCCGGCACCGAAGCCACCATGAGCGCGATCCGCCTGGCGCGCGGCTTCACGGGCCGGCAGAAGATCGTGAAGTTCGAAGGCTGCTATCACGGCCACTCCGATTCGCTGCTCGTCAAGGCCGGCTCGGGCATGCTGACGCTCGGCGTGCCGACTTCGCCGGGCGTGCCGCCGGAACTGGCCGCGCACACCGTGACGCTGTCGTACAACGACGTGGCTCAGCTCGAGCAGGCATTCCGGGAACTCGCCGCGCAGATCGCCTGCGTGATCGTCGAGCCGGTCGCCGGCAACATGAACTGCATTCCGCCGGTGCCGGGGTTCCTCGAAACGCTGCGCGAGCTGTGCACGACGCACGGCGCCGTGCTGATTTTCGACGAGGTCATGACCGGCTTTCGCGTCGCGAAGGGCGGCGCACAGCAGCTCTACGGCATCCGGCCCGACCTGACGACACTCGGCAAGATCGTCGGCGGAGGCATGCCGGTCGGCGTGTTCGGTGGACGCCGCGACATCATGAGCCACATCGCCCCGCTCGGCCCCGTCTACCAGGCCGGCACGCTGTCGGGCAATCCGGTGGCCATGGCCGCGGGGCTCGCGACGCTGCAGGGCATCGACGCACCCGGCTTCCACGCGCGGCTGGGGGCGCTGACCGACCGGCTCGTGGGCGGCATCGCGGCCGCGGCCAGGCAGGCCGGCGTGCCGCTCGCCACCAACCACGTCTGCGGCATGTTCGGACTGTTCTTCACGTCGGCCGCCACCGTCACCTCGTACGCGGACGCGACGCAGTGCGACGTCGAGCGGTTCAGGAAGTTCTTCCACGGCATGCTCGACGAAGGCGTCTACCTCGCGCCTTCGGCGTTCGAGGCGGGCTTCGTCTCGATCGCACACACGGAAGCCGACATCGACGCGACCATCGCGGCCGCGGCGCGCGTGTTCGCGCGGCTGTAGTCTCCGGGTCACTGCAGCCACAGCGCCAGCGAACCGCTCCACCCCGCCATGCGGCACTACCGCGCGGACGTCGACGGCCTGCGTGCCGTCGCCATCGTTCCGGTCGTGCTGTTCCACGCCGGGTGGCCGGCGTGCTCCGGCGGCTTCGTCGGGGTCGATGTCTTTTTCGTCATCTCCGGCTTCCTGATCACGGGCATCCTGCGGCAGGAAATCGGCGCCGGCACGTTCTCGATCGCACGGTTCTACGAGCGACGCATCCGGCGCCTGCTGCCGGCGCTGTTCACGGTGCTGCTCGTCACGACGGCGCTCGCGGCCTGGCTGCTGCTGCCGGGCGACCTGCTCGGCTACTGCCGCAGCCTGCTCGCCACCGTGTTCTTTTCGTCGAACTTCGTGTTCTGGCAGGACGCGGGATACTTCGCGCCCGTCGCCGACGAACTGCCGCTGCTGCACACGTGGTCGCTGGCGGTCGAGGAGCAGTTCTACATCCTGTTCCCGTGGTGCCTCGCGCTCGTCGCCACGCGTGCGCGCGGCCGCTACCTGCCTGCCGTCGCGCTGGTCACGATCGCGGCGTTCGCGCTGAACCTGGCCTGGACGCGCTACGCCGCCGAGGCCGCGTTCTACCTCGCGCCGGCGCGCGCCTGGGAGCTGGGCCTCGGCGCGCTGTTGTCGCTCGGTGCGCTGCCGCTGCTGCATCGTCGACGGGTCCGCGACCTGGTCGGGCTGGCCGGTGCCGCGGCCATCGCCTGGAGCGTGCTCACGTACTCGTCGTCGACGCCGTTTCCAGGCGTCGCCGCCCTGGTCCCGTGCCTCGGTGCCGCGGCGATCCTCTGGGCCGGAACCGGCGGCACCCACGCCGTGGGCGCCATGCTCGCGTGGCGCCCCTTCGTGCTGGTCGGTCTGGTGTCGTATTCGCTGTACCTGTGGCATTGGCCGCTGCTCGCGCTGGCGCGTTACTTCGCCCTGCGGCCACTCACGGGCGTCGAGGCCACCGCCGTCGTGGCGCTGGCGGCCGTCGCCGCGGCCCTGTCGTGGCGTTACGTCGAGCGACCGTTTCGCGGCCGCAGCGGCCTGCTCGCGCGCCCGGCGCTGTTCGCGGCGACGCTGGCCGGCATGACTGCGTTTGCGGCGTTCGCGGGGATTGCGATCGCGGCCGCCGGCTGGCCGCAACGCCTCGACGCGGACACGCGGCGCCTGGTCGCGGCCGCGGACGATCGACGCCCGCACGACTGGCGTTGCGGACAGCTCACGCCCGACGAACTTCGCCAGGGCCAAGCCTGCCGGCTCGGCGCGCCGCCGCCGGCGGCCACGCGCTTCGTCGTCTGGGGCGACTCGCACGCGCGCGTGCTCGCGGATGCCGTCGGGACCGTCGCCGGTCGCGCGGGGACAGCGGGGCTGCTCGCCGTGCGCACGGGCTGCGCGCCGCTGCTCGGTGCGAGTCGCAGCGACCGCGACGACGGCGACGCCTGCCGCGAGTTCAACGACGCGACGCTCGAGCTGATCGCACGCACGCCCGGCCTCACCGACGTCGTGCTGATCGGCCGCTGGGGTCTCGCGGCGGAAGGCACGCGCTACGGACCGGAGCCGGGCGGCGACTTCCTGCTCGGCGACCCACTCGGCGAGGCAACGGACCAGGCGGGGAACCGCGCGGTGTTCGAGCGAGCGCTGCGACGCACGGTGACGCGGCTGCGGGCCCTGGGCCGGCGCATCTGGATCGTCGACTCGATTCCCGAGGTCGGCTGGGACGTGCCATCGGTGCTGGCGCGCGCGCGGCGGTTCGGACGCCCGGCACCGGGCGCGCCGACGGTGGCGGAATTCGAGCGACGCCAGACGTTCGCCGCGGCGACGCTGCGCCGGTTCGACGCGCTGCCCGGTGTCGTCGTGCTGCATCCACGGGACGTGCTCTGCGGGCCGCGCGAGTGCGCGATCGTCCACGACGGTCGGCCGCTCTATTTCGACGGCCACCACCTGACGGCCCACGGCTCGTCGCTGCTCGAGCCCGTGCTCGCGCCGATCTTCGCGCGCTGAAAGCCCTCCAGCATCCGGCCATACGCCTCGAGCAGCGCGGCGGTCACGCGATCGACGTGGAACTCTCCGAGGTCGACCTCGAGCCGCGTCCGCGGCCGGCCGTGGGCGCGTCGCAGCGCCTGCACGAGTTCGTCGACGTCCGCCGCGGCCGTGATTTCGACGGGATAGCGCTGCGCGATGTCATGCGGGCCGTCGGCGTCGGTCGCGACGACCGGCGTGCCGGCATCGAGTGCCTCGATGATGACGCGGCCGAACGGCTCGCGGCGCGAGGCGCTCACAAACAGGTCGAACGCCTGGAACCAGTCCTTGGCATCGTCGCGGAAGCCCGTGAACACGACGGGCAGGCCGGCCGCCAGCCGCGCGAGCCGCGACCGCTGCCGGCCGTCGCCGACGATGACGAGCCGCGCCTGCGGCAGTGCGGCCTGCCGGAACGCCTCGATCAGCACGTCGAAGCCCTTGCCGCGCGAGAGCCGGCCGACGCCGCCGACCAGGAAGTCCGTCTCCCCGGCGCCGGCGGCGCGACGCAGTTCGGTGCGACGCGCGTGGTCGACGCGCGGATGCGGCACGAGCGAGTTGGGAATCTGGAACACCTGACCGCGATAGCCCGCCTCGGCGAGCCGTCCGGCCTGCCACGGCGAGATGCAGCAGAGCGCGTCGGCCGCCATGTAGTGCGGTCCGTTCAGGTCGATGTGCAGCGTGGCCAGTTGCGGCCGGCCTGTCCGCAACTGCGCGACGTAGCGCGTGCCCCGGCGCAGGTGCGTGTGCACGACGTCCGGCCGCCAGCGGGCGATCGCTGCGCGCAGCGCCTGGCGGGTGCCCCAACGGGCGGGGAGTTCCACCACCGTGACGGCATGCGACAGATAGTCACGGATGCTCGCGCCCGATGCATTGCGATGGTCGCGGCGAATCGCGATGGCGACGTCGTGGCCACGCGCGAGCGCGTTGCATGCCTCGGCCGCAGCCCGCTCCGAGCCCGCGAACCCGCGCGAGAGTATGACGTGGAAGATGCGCAGGCGCTCCTGCCCCTGCTGAGGACCCGTCATCGCCACCTCGTCTTGTACGCGTCCGGTCGCTGCAGCAGGCGCTCGACGGCTTCCATCGCGATCTCCGAGCCATTGCGCAACCCGAGCCGCATCACGTTTGCCTGCATCGTCGCACGTGCCGAGGGGTCCGCGAGCAGCCCGCGCACGGCGCCCGTGATCGACCCGGGATCGAGTACCGCCTCGCGCACGCAGCCCAGCCTCGCGCAACGGCGGACGCGTCCGGCCTGATCGCCCGCGATGGGCGTCGCCACGACCGGCACGCCCTGGGCGAGCGACTGTAGCAACAGGCTGCCGCCGTTGACAGCGGCGACCGCCGCGTCGCGTACCAGCCCGAGCAGCACGCCGTTCGGCAGCGTCGCCAGGTCGTGGGCGACGGGCGACGACGCGCCGCCGGCCGTGGGCGGCGCATGACGCATGCCGAGCACGGCCACCACGGCCAGCCCCGCGTCGGCGCGCAGGCGCCGCGCGGCGGCGTGGAACACGGCCGCGGCATCGGTGCCCGCGCCAAAATCCCCGCCGCCCCCCGGACAGAGCAGCACGTAGCGGCCGGGCTCGACGCCGAGGGTTCGCTGCAGGGCCTGTACGGCCGGCGGTTCGACCGCCTCGTGCAACGCGTCGAGAAAGACGAGTTCCGGCCGGCCCAGCAGCCGCAGCTTCAGCGACTCGTACGGGCCGGCCGCGCCGCCGAGACACCGCGGCTGCGCGATCCAGTGCTGGTCGATCAGCCGCATGCGCCGCCAGCGAAAGCCCTTCCAGCGCGTCTTCGGCCGCGAACTCACGTACACCACGCGGGCCCCGACGCGGCGGGCCGCAGCGTACTGGGCAAGGCGGCCGGAACTGTCGAAGACGACGACATCGGGCTGCTCGTCACGAAGGTACGCCACGACCGCCGCGTTGCTGCGCGTCGGCGAGTCCTCGAGCCGCAATCCCTCGTACGGCGCCGTCGCCGCGTACGGTGCCGCGCGGCTGAGCACGAAGCGGATCCGACAGCCGGGCCAGCGTCGCTCGAGATCGCGCGCGACGGCGAGCGAGCGATGGTATTCGCCCGCGCCACCGGGGCCGGACACGGGAATGAACAGGAACCTCGGCGCGGCGGCAGCCATGCGCCGGATTCTACCGGCTCGTCGCGCCCGACCCCGACGCCTGTTCAGCACCGTCGGGCGGCCCGCAGCGGATCGGCTTCGAGTCGGCCGTGCCCGACCAGTCGGTGCATCGAGATGACCATGCGCCGTATTCGCGCCGACTCGCGCCGGGACTCAGTCCGCCGTGCGGTCGGTGTCCGGCGGTCCGGTCGTGATCTCGAACAGCGGACGCAGGAATCGCAGCCGTTCGAGCGGGTCGTCGATCTCGAGACAATGCTGCTTGTGGCCGGGCGGCAGCGGCAGGATCTCGGCGAGCCGGCCCGCGACCCAGCCGGCGTCGTCGAGCCGTCGCTCCAGCGAGTCGTACGGATCGCCGACCTGGCCGAGTACGGCGTCGAGTGCGGGCCCGAGATCCGCGAACTCCTCCGGCAGCGGCACGTCCGGCTCGATCGGCAACCATTCAACCTCGGCCACGTGCAGGCCGTCGCGCTCGCGCCGCCGCGCGTGGATGCGGAAGCGACGCTCGCCGCGCACTTCGATGCCGAGCAGGCCGTCCGGCTGGCCCGAGAAATCGACGATCCTCGCGTAAGTGCCGACGTCACAGGTTACCGCCGGCGTGTCACCGGCCTCGTCGCCTTCGCGTATCAGCACGACGCCGAACCCCTTGTCCTCGCGCAGGCAGCGACGGACGAGGTCGATGTAGCGCGCCTCGAAGATGCGCAGCGGCAGCGGCCCGCCCGGGAACAACACCGTGTTCAGCGGGAAGAGCGGGATCTCCTCCCGCGGTGCAACCGCTTGCTGCTCGTCCATGGGCGGATTATGACGCCCGGCCGGCCTCCCGGTCGCGCAACGCATGCAGCAGCTTTTCGTGCAGGCCGCCGAACGAGCCATTGCTCATGAGCACGAAATGGTCGCCGCGCCGTGCCTCGCCCGCCAGCATCGCCACGAGCGCGCCCGGGTCGGCCTCCACGGTCGCCAGCGTCCCGAGCGGCTGCATGGCCCCGGCGACGTCCCAGCGCACCTCCGGGGACCGGTAGACGAACACGCGATCGGCGCCGCGCAGCGAGTCGGTGAGCGCAGCCTTGTGGGTGCCGAGCTTCATCGTGTTCGAGCGCGGCTCGAGCACGGCGACGACGCGGCCCGCGCCCGCCTTGCGCCGCACGCCCTCGAGCGTGGTCGCGATGGCCGTCGGGTGATGCGCGAAATCGTCGTACACCGTCACCCCGCCGACGACGCCGCGCACCTCGAGGCGACGCCGCACGCCGCCGAACCTGCACAATGCCTCGACGGCCGCCTGTTCGTCGACGCCCGCATGCACGGCGGCGACGAGCGCGGCGAGCGCATTTGCCGCATTGTGACGGCCGAGCAGGTTCCAGTCGACGCGGCCGACGTGACGGTCGCCGCGCAAGACGTCGAAGCCCGCGAAGTCGGCACCGGCCATCGGCGCAACGTGCCAGTCCGCGTTCGGCAGCACGCGCGTCGCGAACCGCTCGACCGGCGTCCAGCAGCCCTGTTGCAGCACTTCCTCGAGCCGCGGCTCCTCCGCGTTCACGACCAGACGGCCATTGCCCGGCACCGTGCGCAGCAGGAAGTGGAACTGCTTCTGGATCGACGCGACGTCGGGGTAGATGTCGGCGTGGTCGTGCTCGAGGTTGTTCAGGACCGCCGTGCGCGGCCGGTAGTGCACGAACTTGGCGCGCTTGTCGAAGAACGCCGTGTCGTATTCGTCGGCCTCGATGACGAAGTGCCGTCCGCCGCCGAGCCGCGCGCTCACGCCGAAGTCGAGCGGCACGCCGCCGATGAGGAAGCCGGGGGCGAGCCCCGCGTGCTCGAGGATCCACGCGAGCAGGCTGCTGGTCGTCGTCTTGCCGTGCGTGCCCGCGACGCCCAGCACCCAGCGGTCGTCCTGGCGCAGCACGTTCCGTGCAAGCCACTCGGGCCCCGACTCGAACGGCCGGCCGCTCGCGAGCAAGGCCTCGACGAGCGGACTGCCCCGGCTCATGACGTTGCCGACGACGAAGACGTCGGGCCGCAGCGCGAGCTGGTCGGGCTCGTAGCCTTCGATCACGTCGATGCCGAGCGCCGCGAGCTGCGTGCTCATCGGCGGATAGACGTTGCGGTCCGAACCCGTCACGCGGTGGCCCGCGGCGCGCGCGATGGCGGCGATGCCACCCATGAACGTGCCGCAGATGCCGAGGATGTGCAGGTGCACTACGAAGACCCCTGGTTTACGTGGACCCGCCAGCGACGTTCAGCAGCAGGTTGATCAGCAGGAAATACGTGAGCGACAGCGCGACACCCGTGATCAGGCCCGAGTCCATCGCCCGCTGGAGGATGCGCCCGGTGACCAGCGCGAAGGCGACCACCAGTGCCAGTGCGGCGACGCCCGCGATGGTCGACCCGGGCCGCACGTCGAGGACCGCGAGCAGCCACTGCATCGGCAGGAACAGCACCGCGCCGAGCAGGGCGCCGGTGCCCAGCACGGCGGTCGCGGTCTGCAGGAAGCGTTCGCGGCGGCCGAACAGACGCAGCAGCAGCCAGGTGCCACCCGTGAGCAACAGCGGGTCGAGCACGACGAACACGAGCCATGCGGCGGGCGGCTCGTCGAGCCATGCGAGCTGCACGATGGAGACGACGACGTAGGCGACTCCGGCGAGCCCGAGCAGCAGCGCTGATGCGGGAAGATCCTGCGGGCCGCGGCGCCAGAGTACGATGTCGACGAAGACCTTCAGGAATTGCAGCACGACGCGACGCGACGGCCTGAGGAACGGTGATTCTACACGCAGGTGACGGGCCCGATGCACGAAGCGAAGCTGATCCGAGACCCGGCCGACCTGGAGGCCGCCCTGTTCCGGCTGCGCGGCGCCGACCGCCTCGCGCTCGACACGGAATTCATTCGCGAGCGGACCTACCTGCCGCAGATGTGTCTCGTGCAGCTGGCGACCGAAACGGACTGCGTGCTGGTCGACCCGCTCGCGGGGTTCGATCTCGCGCCGCTGCACGAACTGCTGCGGGAGCGGTCGCGGCTCAAGATCCTGCATGCCGCGCGCCAGGACCTCGAGGTGCTGCTGCTCGCGGGCGGGCAGGTGCCCGGTCCCCTGTTCGACACCCAGGTCGCCGCCGCGATGCTCGGCTTCCCCGCGCAGGTGGGCTATGCCGAGCTCGTCGCGCGCCAGCTCGGCCACTCGATCGACAAGGGGCAGACGCGCACCGACTGGTCGAGGCGCCCGCTCACGTCGGCGCAGCTCGCCTATGCGGCGGACGACGTGCGACACCTGTTGACGCTGCACGCCGAGTTGCAGGGCGCGCTCGCGTCGAAGGGCCGCAGCGGCTGGGTGCTCGACGAGACGGCCGCATACGAGAACCCGCTGCTCTACCGCACGAACCCGCAGGACGCGTGGCGGCGGCTCAAGGGGCTGAACCGTCTGCGCCCCCGCGAACAGGCAGCGGCGCGCGCGCTGGCCGAGTGGCGCGAACGACGCGCGCTCGAGTCGGACAAGCCGCGCGGGTGGATTCTCGCGGACACCGCGCTCTACGCTCTGGCGCTCGCGTCGCCGCAATCCCTGGCCGAGCTGGAACAGATCGACGCCCTGCCGGCCGGGCTCGTCCGGCGACGCGGTGAGGAACTGCTCGCGCTGCTGAGCGAAGCCCGCGCCAACGGGACCGCTCCGGTCGTCGAACCGCCGCGACGCCCGACCAGCGAGGAGCAGGCGCTCGCGAGCGCACTGCTGCAGGGCGTGCGTGACGTGGCTGCCGCGCTCGGCATCGGCGCGGAAGTGCTCGCGACGCGGCGCGACGTCGAAGCCATCGCGTACGGGTTGGTGCCACTCGAGCAGAGCCCGTTGCTGCGCGGCTGGCGCCGCGAGGTGCTGGGCGAAACGCTGCGGACCTGCCTGGCGCGCGGCCCGCAATAGAGGCCATTCGCCTGTTCCCGGCCACCGCTGATGCCGACTTCATCCGTGCCGGAGGAAACAGGTGAAATGACCCCTGTTTCCTCCTGATACCTAGGCTCCGGCGACTTTCAGGAACTCCTGATAGACGCGGTCGACGGGCTGGTCCGCGTTGACCACCTTGAGCAATCCCCGCGTCCGATAGTGCTCGATCAGCGGGCTGGTCTGGGCGTGATAGACCTTGAGCCGGTTCGCAATCACGTCTTCCTTGTCGTCGTCGCGCTGCGTGAGCACCGGCGCCTGGGTGTCGTGCTCCGGGTTGTCGCAGCGCTCGCCCTTCAGCGACGGCGAGGAATAGACGTTGAAGACCTTGCCGCACGCGGGGCAGGTGCGGCGGCCGGTGAGGCGCATGACCAGCGCCTTTTCATCGACCTTCATCAGGACGACCGAGTCGACCGGCTGCCCGAGTTCCGTGAGCAGGCGCTCCAGCGCGTCCGCCTGGGCGACGTTGCGTGGATAGCCGTCAAGGATGAAACCGGCGGCCGCGTCGGGACGGCCGAGGCGCTCGCGGATCAGGCCGAGCACGATGTCGTCGGTGACGAGTTCGCCCGCGTCCATGGCCGCCTTGGCGCGCCGGCCGAGTTCCGTGCGTCGCGCGACGGCGTCACGCAGCAGATCGCCGGACGACACCTGCGGAATGCCCTTCTGGTCGCGGAGGCGCTGGGCCTGCGTGCCCTTGCCGGAGCCGGGAGCGCCGAGTAATACGAGTCTCATCTTGTGCCGATGCCGTACGCGGGACCTGTCGCGGGGGATGCACCGTACTCGGATCGAGCGCCCAGTGTCCAGCATCGCCCGCACGCACGCCTGCCGCCACGGCTGCCGCACGCCGGGCGTGCGCCTCGCAGCCGCCGCCGGTCTTGCTATGATTTGCCGGCCAAGTGCCCGTTCCGCCGCATTTTTTGGCCGGAGTGACGATGAAGCCACCGATACGTCCGCGCAATGCATTCTATGCCCAGTCCGGCGGCGTCACGGCCGTCATCAACGCGTCGGCCTGCGGCGTCATCGAGACCGCCCGCAGGCACCGGCGCCACATCGGCACCGTGTATGCGGGCCGCAACGGCATCCTCGGCGCCCTGCACGAGGACCTGATCGACACCGGCAAGGAGAGCCCCGCCGACATCCGCGCGCTCAGGCATACACCGGCCGGCGCCTTCGGTTCCGCGCGCTACAAACTCAAGAAGTTCGAGAATGACCCGCGCGAGTACCAGCGCCTGATCGAGGTCTTCCGGGCGCACGACATCGGCTATTTCTTCTACAACGGCGGCGGCGACTCGGCCGACACCTGCTACAAGGTCTCGATGCTCGCGGAGAAACTCGGCTACCCGCTGCAGGCGATCCACGTGCCGAAGACGGTCGACAACGACCTGCCCATGACCGACTGCTGCCCGGGCTTCGGCTCGGTTGCCAAGTACGTCGCCGTGTCGATCAAGGAGGCCGGCTTCGACGTGGCCTCGATGGCGCGTACCTCGACCAGGGTGTTCGTGCTCGAGGTCATGGGACGCCACGCGGGCTGGATCGCGGCCGCCGGCGGGCTCGCGGCGCAGAAGGCCGGCGACGCTCCGCACATCATCCTGTTCCCGGAGATCGCGTTCGACGAAGAGCGCTTCCTCGCGCGCACGAAGACGTGCGTCGACAGGTACGGCTACTGCGCCGTCGTCGTCTCCGAAGGCGTGAAGAACCCCGACGGCAGATTCCTCGCCGACGCCGGCACACGCGATGCGTTCGGCCACGCGCAACTGGGGGGCGTGGGTCCCGTGGTAGCCCAACTCGTCAAGGACAAGCTGGGCTACAAGTTCCACTGGGCCGTCGCCGACTATCTGCAGCGCTCAGCGCGGCACATCGCGTCGAAGGTCGACGTCGAGCAGGCCTACGCCGTCGGCAAGGCAGCCGTCGAATTCGCCGTGCGCGGTCACAACGCGGTCATGCCGGCGATCGTGCGCACGTCGAACCGCCCGTACAGCTGGAAGATCGGCATGGCCCCGCTCGAGCAGGTCGCCAACGTCGAGAAGATGCTGCCTCGCGACTACATCACGCCGGACGGCTTCCACATCACGCCGAAGGGCCGCCGCTATCTGGCGCCGCTGATCCAGGGCGAGGACTACCCGCCCTACGAGGCCGGCCTGCCACGCTACGTGGTGCTGAAGAACCGGCCGGTCCGCAGGAAGCTCAAGACCGCATTTGTGTTATAGTTTGCGGCCTTTTGTGACGCCCCCCCCCTGACGCGGCCCAGACCGCGGGCGGGGGCGTGCTTGCGACTGGACCCGGCATCGACGAGACCCACCCTCGAGGGGAGACATGAGTATGACGACCGACAACGCACTGCTGCTCGCGATCGCCGCGGGCGTGGCGGCGATCCTCTACGGCATCCTTTCCGTGCGCTGGATCCTGGCGCAACCCGCCGGCAACGCCCGCATGCAGGAAATCGCCGCGGCCGTGCAGCAGGGCGCGGGCGCCTACCTGAACCGCCAGTACACCACCATCGGCATCGTCGGCGGCGTGCTGTTCTTCGTCATCGGCGTCGCGCTCGACTGGGCGACCGCAGGCGGTTTCGCCGTCGGCGCGGTGCTCTCGGGTCTCGCCGGCTACATCGGCATGAACGTGTCGGTCCGCGCCAACGTACGCACCGCGCACGCGGCGAGCGTGGGCCTCGACCCGGCGCTGCAGGTCGCGTTCCGCGGCGGCGCGATCACGGGCATGCTGGTCGTCGGCCTGGGCCTGCTCGGCGTCGCCTCGTACTTCCTCGTCATGCTCAAGACGGGCAGCGACGTCTCGCACGCGCTGCACTCGCTCGTCGGTCTCGCCTTCGGCGGCTCGCTGATCTCGATCTTCGCACGTCTCGGCGGTGGCATCTTCACCAAGGGCGCCGACGTCGGCGCCGACCTCGTCGGCAAGGTCGAGGCCGGCATCCCCGAGGACGACCCGCGCAACCCCGCCGTGATCGCCGACAACGTCGGCGACAACGTCGGCGACTGCGCCGGCATGGCGGCCGACCTGTTCGAAACCTACGCCGTGACGGTCGTCGCGACCATGCTGCTCGCGGGCCTCACGATGAAGGGCCTCGGCGTCGAGGGCGTGCTGTACCCGCTGATGCTCGGCGCCGTGTCGATCGTCGCCTCGATCGTCGGCACGTTCTTCGTCAAGGCGCGCGAAGGCGGCAAGATCATGAACGCGCTGTATCGCGGCGTAATCGTCTCGGGCGTCATCGCGGCCATCGCGTTCTGGTTCGTCACCCGAGCCATGATGGGCACCGAGGCCACCAGCCTGTTCCTGTGCTCGCTGATCGGCCTCGCGCTCACGGCCGCGATGATCTGGATCACCGAGTACTACACGGCGACCGAGTTCGCGCCGGTCCGCTACGTCGCCGCGGCCTCGCAGACGGGCCACGGCACCAACGTCATCGCCGGCCTCGCGGTGTCGATGAAATCCACCGCGCTGCCCGTGCTCGCGATCTGCGCCGCCATCTGGGGCGCCTACCAGCTCGAAGGGCTGTACGGCATCGCGATCGCCGCGACTGCCATGCTGTCGATGACCGGCATGATCGTCGCGCTCGACGCCTACGGCCCGATCACCGACAACGGCGGCGGCATCGCCGAGATGTCGGGCCTGCCGAAGGACGTCCGCAAGATCACCGACGCCCTCGACGCGGTCGGCAACACGACCAAGGCGGTGACCAAGGGCTACGCGATCGGCTCGGCCGGGCTCGCGGCTCTGGTGCTGTTCGCCGACTACACGCACAACCTCGAAATCGCCGGCAAGCTGCAGACGTTCAGCCTGTCCGACCCGGCCGTGATCATCGGCCTGTTCATCGGCGGTCTCGTGCCCTACCTGTTCGGCGCCATGGCGATGGAAGCCGTGGGCCGCGCGGCGGGCTCGGTGGTGGTCGAGGTGCGCCGTCAGTTCCGCGAAATCAAGGGCATCATGGAGGGGACAGCCAAGCCCGACTACTCCAAGGCCGTCGACCTGCTGACGCGCGCCGCGATCAAGGAAATGATCGTGCCGTCGCTGCTGCCGATCCTGATTCCGGTGGTCGTCGGCTTCGGCATGAACTGGCTGCTCGGCCCCGGCGCTGGCATCAAGGCGCTCGGCGGCGTGCTGATCGGCACGATCGTCACGGGCCTGTTCGTGGCCATCTCGATGTGCACCGGTGGCGGCGCGTGGGACAACGCCAAGAAGTACGTCGAGGAAGGTAACTTCGGCGGCAAGGGCTCGGACACGCACAAGGCCGCCGTCACGGGCGACACCGTCGGTGACCCATACAAGGACACCGCGGGCCCGGCCATCAACCCGCTGATCAAGATCATCAACATCGTCGCCCTGCTGCTGGTGCCGCTGCTGTAGGTGCAAGGGTCCGGTGTGACGGCTTCGGAAGCGAAGGCCCCGGTGACCCCGGGGCCTTTGCTCAGGTGCCAGTGTCACGGTTTCGATGACGATGACGGCCCACGAACCGGAAGCGCTGTCGTGACGGTGGCCCCGATGGAGGTCTGACGGCCGGGAGTAGCGCGTGATCGACGCGCGCAAGAGGGCAGGCGAAGGCAGGCTGTTTCCGCACTGGCGCGATGGCACACTGGCCGACTCCCTCGACCGGAGCACGACCTTCATGGCAAGCAGCCTGCTCGCCCTGCTCGACGACATCAGCACCATCCTCGACGACGTCGCGACCCTCACCAAGGTCGCCACACACAAGACGGCGGGCGTGGTCGGCGACGACCTCGCGCTGAACGCCCAGCAGGTGGCCGGCATCCGCGCGGACCGCGAGCTGCCGGTGGTCTGGGCCGTCGCGAAGGGCTCGCTGGTCAACAAGGCGATCCTGGTTCCCGCCGCATTGCTGATCAGCGCGATGGCGCCCTGGGCAATCACGCCGCTGTTGATGGCGGGTGGCCTGTTCCTGTGCTTCGAGGGCGGCGAAAAGCTCGTGCACCGGTTCCTGCACCGGGCAGAGGACGAACTGCACCGGCAGGAGCTTGCCGAAGCAATCGTCGACCCATCGGCGGACCTCGTCGCATTCGAGAAGGACCGCATCAAGGGCGCGATCCGCACCGACTTCATCCTGTCGGCGGAGATCATCGTCATCACGCTCGGCACGGTGGCGACGGCGACGCTCGGGCCGCGCATCGGCGTGCTGGTCGGCATCGCGCTGCTGATGACCGCGGGCGTCTATGGCCTCGTCGCCGGCATCGTCAAGCTCGACGACGGCGCGCTGGTGCTGGCTCGCAGCGGGTCGAACGCGCTGCAGCGGCTCGGGCGCGGCATCCTCGCGGCCACGCCGTGGCTCATGAAGTCGCTGTCGGTCGCGGGCACGGCCGCGATGTTCCTGGTCGGCGGCGGCATCCTCGCGCACGGCGTCCCCGCGGTGCATCACGCCATCGAGCACGTCCTGCGTGACGCACCCGCGATCGGTCACACGCTCGGGGCGATGCTGCTCAACGCGCTGGTCGGCATCCTGGCGGGGCTCATCGTCGTAGCCGCCGTGGGTCTCGTGCGACGCGTCCGGGGCCCAGGTCCGGGGGACTGACCGGGTTGTCGGCCCCGCTCGGAGGCTTTTACGGCGGGATCGATCTGGCTATGATAGCCAGATGAAAAGAGCCTCGATTTCCGAGCTCAAGAACCAGTTGAGCGCCTACCTGCAGCGCGTCCGGGCCGGGCACACTGTAATCATCTACGACCGTAACCGGCCCGTCGCGCGTATCGACCGCATTGCGGACGAACAGGACGACGACCGCATCGCGCAACTGCACCGCGCCGGAATCGTCGCCCCGCCGAGCGAGCCGCTGCCGCTCGACGTACTCAGGGCACCGCTGCCACGCGTCGAACACAGCGTGCTCGATGCCTTGCTGCAGGAGCGCGAGGACGGCCGGTGAAGTTCTGGGACGCGTCCGCGATCGTGCCGCTGATCGTCGACGAGCCGGCCCGCGAACGCCTGCTCGCGCTGGTCGAGGCCGATCCGGTGATGTTCGTCTGGTGGGGCACACCGGTTGAACTGGTGTCGGCACTGTCGCGCCGCGAGCGCGAAGGCACGCTCTCGCCGGCGATGACGGCGGCAGCCGTCGATCGCGTGCGCAGACTCGAACGCTCCTGGCAACAGGTCGTCCCCAGCGACCTGTTGCGCCTGCGGGCACAGCGGTTGCTGCGGGTCCACCCCTTGCGGGCGGCGGACAGCCTGCAGCTCGCCGCGGCACTCGGCATCGCCGGCGATGATCCGGCCTCCGTCAGCGTCGTCGCCCTCGACCAGCGACTGCTGGATGCGGCCCAGCGCGAAGGCCTGGGAGTCGCGCTGGCCTGAGCCGCCGCGTTTGCGACTGAACGAATCGCTCACGTAAGCTGCAACGCGGCCTGTTCCCCGGGGAGCCCGTCTGAAATGCCCACGTCGCCTGCCGAAACCACCACGTCCGCCGTCGCCGCTTGTGTCGACTTCGACGCCGTCGTCGCCGCGCGCCACTCGGTGCGCGGCTTTCGCGCGGAGCCGGTGCCACGCGCACTGCTCGAACACGTGTTCACGCTGGCCGGGCAGGCACCGTCGAACTGCAACACGCAGCCCTGGCTGGCCGCGGTCGCCAGCGGCAAGACCTGCGAGCGTCTGCGCGCGCGTCTCACCGAAGACTTTGCCGCCGGACGCGCATCGATGGACTTCCCCTACTCGGGCCGTTACGACGGCGTCTACAGGGACCGCCAGCACGACGCCGCGGCGCGCCTGTATGCCGCGCAAGGCATCGCCCGCGACGACAAGGCCGCGCGCGGCATCGCGTTCGGTCGCAACTTCGACTTCTTCGGCGCCCCGCACGCGGCTTTCCTGTTCCTGCCCGAGTGGGGTGGCGTGCGCGAGGCGGCAGACCTCGGCATGTACGCGCAGACGCTGATGCTGGCGCTGAGCGCGCACGGCGTCGGCAGTTGCCCGCAGACCGCATTGAGCTTCTGCGCCGACGCGGTGCGTGCCGAACTCGGGGTGGCCTCGCACTGGAGGCTGGTGTTCGGCATCTCGATCGGTTACGAGGATCCGGCAGACCCGGCCAACGCCTGCCGAATTCCGCGTGCGGTGCTGACGGACACGACGCGGTTCGTGGACTGAGCCTGGCGCATGGCTTCGAGTTCGAGAGGTCGCGTGGAGCGACCACGACGCTCGAGTTCCGCGACGGCGAGGAGGTCGACCTGATGGGCCTCGTGGACGGTACGCCACTGCGCCGGAAGACGAGCGCAGCCACGAGGCGCTGACGCGGGCGCTCGACCTGCGCCGGTCGCTGGTACTCGACGACGCGGATCACATCCGAACCGGGTTCGGTACGCCCCGTCCATGCCGTGCGTTTCCTGCCACCGGGCGACTACTCCGTCGCCGCGACCTGCCTGGGTGACCAGGACGCCCCGGGCGGCGGCGGCGACCTGGAATTCCGGAGAGTCGTGAACGTGGAGTTGAACGCCGCAGAGTCGGCACGCATCAACCTGGACTGAAGCCCCCGCCCCGCCCGTCGCCGGGCGGCGGCACCGTTTCGTGAACTGGGTCAAGTTCCGCGGGGCGCAAGCTCACGCTGCGGCCGTGGCAGGGCCCACTATGCCCGCCTGGAGTATGACCAGGGACCGTCGACGTGCCGGCAAGCGCTGCGGCCAGCGAGACACCAAACCGAGCCTGGCTGACCGGCCTGCCGATCGCTGCCTGGCTCGTGCTCGCGTTTGCGTTCGTGATCGGCGCGTTCGCCGTGGCGACCGGCGTGGCGCTGCAAGGCACCCGCGAGGCGACCGCCGGCCTCGGCAGGATGCAGCAGGAGTTCGAGCCGCTGTCGCGCAACGTGCGTGACCTCGGCGACGGACTCGCGGCGTTCGACCGCGCGGTGCTCGCCTCCCTGCGTGCCGAAACCCGCGCCAACCGTGCGGCCGCGATCGCCTCCGCGCAGCGGCTCGCCGCCGCCGCAACGCACTCCGCCGAAGCGGCCGCCGGTGCCGGCACCGCGGCCCTCCGCGGCGTACTGGCGGACATCGCGGCCCACCAGGCCGAGGGCCTGCGCCTGCTCGCGCTGCAGGACGAGCGGCGGCAAGCCGTGGCGCGCCTGGAACAGGCCTACGCCGCACTCGACCGCCGCATTCGCGGCGCAGGCGGGGACGGCATCGTCATCGGCGACAACGTGCTGGCGCGGCCTTCGCTCGCCGCGGTCGCCCATGCACTCGAATCCGCACGGCACGACGTCGCCAGCGAGCTGACGCGTGGCGGCCCCTTCGTCGACGGCCCGAGCGAACGCGAAACCGCGCTGCGGCTGGCCTTCGAGCGCCATCGCGCCGAATTCGAGGTCTCGCCCGGCCGCAACTGGCTCACGATGGAACTCGACGACCTCGACGTCGCCATCCGCGGACGACGCACGGCGCTCAAGGCTGGCTTCGACATCGATACCCGTCAGGCGGCCTTCGCGGTCCACGGGGACGCACTGGCCGCGAGCATCCGCGAGCACGTCGAAGCCCCTGCCTGGCACGCTTTCACGACCGCCGCCGCCGATGCGCAGGACGCGGTGGGACACGCGCAGCAGTCGATCCGCGGCGCGACGTTCAAGGCCGTGCTGTTCGCGCTGGCCGCACTCGTGCTGACGGCATGGACGATCACGTGGCCCGTGCGCCGGCTCACGGTCGGGACGCGCAAGCTCGCCGCCGGCGACCTGACGACGCGTGTGAAGCCCGGCGGCGCACGCGAAATCGAGGAACTCGCGCATGCGTTCAACCACATGGCGGGCGAACTCGCCGAGGCCGAGCGCGCCGTGAAGTCCTACCAGGCGCACCTCGAGCATCGCGTCGAGCAGCGCACGCAGCAGTTGCGGCACCTGGCCGAACACGACCCGCTCACCAACCTGCCGAACCGCCGCCAGCTCTTCCGCCGGCTGGACGAAATGCTGGCCGAGGCCCAGACCTCCGGCACGGACGGCTGGCACGTGGCCGTGCTGTTCCTCGACCTCGACAACTTCAAGACGGTCAACGACACGCTCGGCCACGAGTTCGGCGACCGCGTGCTGACCCGCATCGGCGAGCGGCTGGGCGAGCTGGCCGGCGGGCATGGCACGATCGCGCGGCTCGGCGGCGACGAATTCACGCTGGTGTTCGGGTACTCCGGCGACTCGGCCGAGGTGCTGGGTCGCGCGGAGGCGCTCGTCGCGGGATTCCAGCGTCCGCTGCAGATCGACCGGCGCGAGGTGTCGGTCGGCGCGAGTTGCGGCGTCGCCATGTACCCCGAGCACGGACGCGACGCGGCGACACTGCTGCGCGCGGCCGACGTGGCGCTGTTCCGCGCGAAGGAACTCGGCCGCAACCGGCTCTGCGTCCACGACCCGGCGATGCTGCAGCAGGCCTCCAGCCGCTTCCGTGCCGAGCAGGCACTGCGCAAGGCGATCGAAGGTGGCGAGTTCGTGCTGCACTACCAGCCCGTCGTCTGTTTGCGCCGGCAGCGCACGACCGGCGTCGAGGCACTGCTGCGCTGGCGTCGCGACGACGACAGCGTCGTGCCGGCGGGCGAGTTCATCGCGACGGCCGAGCAGACCGGCCTGATGCTCGAGCTGAACGAGTGGATCCTCGAGACGGCGGCCGAGGCCTGTGCGCGCTGGCGGCGCGACGGGTGGCCGGAGGCACGCGTCGCCGTGAACGTCTCGGCCCAGCAGTTCGTGGCAGGCAACTTCCTCGTCGAACTCGAGCGGCTGCTGGCGCGACACGGCCTGCCACCTCAGGCCATCGAGCTCGAGCTGACCGAGACCATGCTGCAGACGGGCGCCGTCACCGTGGACACTCTTCACGCGCTGCGCCGGCTCGGCGTCGACACCGCGCTCGACGACTTCGGCACGGGCTATTCCTCGCTCACCTCACTGGAGCGGCTGCCGCTCGCGCGCGTCAAGCTCGACCGCACCGTCATCCACGGCGTCGGCAGCAACAATCCGCGCTCGGCGGCGATCGTGCACTCGATCATCGCGTTGAGCCGCAATCTCGGCCTGCACGTGACCGTGGAGGGCGTGGAGCGTCCGGCCCAGCTCGATTTCCTCGCCGCGTGCGGCGAACTCTCGGTGCAGGGCTTCCTGGTGGCACGCCCGGCCGATGCATCCGCCGTGATCGGGCTGGTGCGCGACATGGGCCCACGGCTCGAGGCCCTGCTCGAACTCGCCGAGCGCGAACGCGCGGCGCACGTCGAGGATGATCTGTCGAGCTCCGTACGCCTGTTGCGGCGCGGCACGAAACGGCCCGCCTGACTCCACCGGCCGGTTCACCTGGCCCGGCGTTGGGTAGAATCGGGCCATGCGCCCCACCCTGAACATCGTCAGCGCCGAGCTCTGTGCGCGGGTCCTCGACGAGGCGAAACGCATCCTCGCCGAGACGGGCATGGAGATCCGCGGGCCCACCATGCGCCAGCGGCTGCTCGACCATGGCCTGCGCACCGCCGCCGACGGCGTGCGTATCCTCTTTCCGCGCGAGACCGTCGACCGCGCCGTCGCGACCGCCCCGAAGTCGTTCACGCTGTACGACCGCGACGGCCGCCCGCACGCCGAGCTCGGCGGCAACAACGTCCATTACGTGCCGGGTTCGAGCGGACTCAAGATCCTCGATCACCGCACGGGCGAGACGCGCCTGTCGAACTCGATCGACTTCATCGAATACGCGCGCCTGTGCGACGGGCTGCCGCACATCGCCTACCTCGCCACGGCGTTCTCGACCAACGCCGACATCGAATCGCAGGTCTCGGACGCATGGCGGCTGTACATGCTGCTCACGACCTCGCGCAAGCCGGTGGTGTCGGGCGCGTTCACCGAGCACGGCGTGCCGCGCATGCGCGACCTGATGCAGCTCTTCCGCCGTGATCGGGCCGATCTCGTCGCGAAGCCGATGTCGATCTTCACGATCACGGCGACGGGCAACTTCCGCTACAGCGAGGACTCCTGCCAGAACCTGATCGACTGCGTCGAGGCGGGCATTCCGGTCGAGATCGTGCCCGTGACGCTGATGGGCCTGATCGCCCCGGTCACGCTCGTCGGCGCGCTCGTGTTCCACTGCGTCGACGTGCTGTGCGGCATCACGATGGCGCAGATCGTCCGTCCCGGCGCCCCGGTGCTGTTCGGCGGCGCGCCCGCGACGTTCCACATGAAGGCGGCCAGCTCGCCGATGGCCGCGATCGAGGCGCAGCACCTCAATGTCGCCTACGTCGCCGTGGCGAAGTCGCTCGGTCTGCCGACGCAGGCCTACATGGCGCTCTCCGACGCCAAGTTCCTGGACGCGCAGGCCGGGGGCGAAACGTTCTCGAGCGCGCTGCTCGCGGCGCTCGCAGGCGTCAACTCCGTCTCGGGCCCCGGCATGCTCGACTTCGTGCTCACGTTCAGCCTCGCCAAGCTCGTGTTCGACGACGAGGTCTGCGGCCAGAGTCTGCACTTCCTGCGCGAACTGACGGTGGTCGACGACCTGCCCTGCCGGCAGCTCGTCGAGGACCTGCTCGCCAGCGACCACCTGATCACGTCGCAGCACACGCTGCAACACTGGCCGCAGGAGCTCTACCTGACCAGTCCGGTCATCGACCGGGAGAACCGCGAGACGTGGCAGAAGCAGGGCTCGAAGGACCTCTACCAGCGCGCGTGCGCCGAGGTCGACACCCGGCTCGCGGCCTACCAGCCGCTCGAGACCGACCCGGCGCTCGACGCCGAGATGCGGCGCATGATCGTCGCGGGCCTCACGAGCCAGACCGGTCTGCCGCCGCTGCCGCCGCCCCCGGATCCGGTGGCGGCGGTGGCGCGCGGGCGCCGTGCGAATCGTCGCCTGCGCCCATGAGGTGCCGCGCAAAGTAGGCGTACTCGAGCGCGATGCGGTAGGCGAGCTGCTCCTGGTTCGCCGTACCGCCATGACCGCCCTCGATGTTTTCGTAATAGAAGCG
>Ga0268298_10000251_pt1 | contig 70721 bp, 66 predicted proteins | sample WWTPWeurt_MetaG_FD_194462 | JGI IMG/M metagenome (GOLD analysis project Ga0268298, IMG submission 194462) | Activated sludge microbial communities from WWTP in Nijmegen, Gelderland, Netherland - WWTP Weurt | ecosystem: Engineered > WWTP > Aerobic digester > Activated sludge | place...
CTTGCATACGTACAATCCACGCATCTCGCTCAGCAGGCGTCATGTATGGACGCAGGGTGTACGAACGAGCACTGAGACGCTCGGCACGTTCCGTTTCATCGGGCATGCAGAGGATGATGTGCGTCGTCGGGGTGCGACGGCACATAACGTACGCATCGTCCGCCGCTATGGTCGCGCTCACCGAGAGAAGCGCCTGAAGCGGCCCCTCGTCAAGCACCTGCGGCGCATGCCGTTCGCGGTGCACCGCACGCCCGAGTTCCGCGATACGCGTGAGAACGAAGTGCTTCACCAGGTACCACCTGCCGCCCGAACGGCTGCTGTGGAAGGCGCGCGCGAGCAGGAACGCACATATGCCGGGCGCATGGACGATACCCCGAACGCCATCCATGACCATAAGCGGACGGGCGCGGTTCGCTTCCGCACCACACGCTCCCACCAGCGCTTTCGCGAGCGCTGATTTTCCCGACGCGGGCAAGCCGACCAGTTCCACGATCATTGTTTGCGAAACACCATGAGGTATGACTCCACGAACGGTGCCACGAGCGCAAGCGGGAGCTTCCCCAACAGTTTTGACAACAAGAGATTAAGTGCCGCACTGTGAGCGCGCGGAAAGACGAACGTGACGGGCACGCAACGCTCTACGCGCAACCCTCGCGCAGTGAGCAGTGCGGTAAGTGTTCGTGGGGCTGTCTGGAGGGCATGCACATCGCGCGTTTTGCCACCCATGAGCCGTGCCCGCAGGTAGTGTGGATACTTCGTCAGTACGCACCCCACCCCGTCCTCTTTTAGTGCACGGGCAATAACGTCTATAACAGTCCCCTTGTCGGGCATGTACTCAAGAGCGCGCGACGAGAAAAAGAGGTCGTACTCATGCGTTGGTGAAAAGGATGCGATGTCCGACCTGGTGTACGAGATTCGGGCAAAGCCGCTAAGTGTCGCGCGCGCCTGCGCAAGCATCTCATCGGAAATGTCCACAATGTCTACCCAGAGGTTCGGTTCCTTCCCGAGTAGTTCCTTGGTCCACGTGCCCGGCCCCGCGCCCACCTCCAGCACGCGCATGTTCGGACGCAAGAACGGCAGCACGTGCTCCGCTATAGCAGCCTTGGTCATGCGATACCCCGCTTCGCGCTCGGATGTGGAGAACCAGCGGTCGTACTCGTACGGATTCACGCTCTTTCCGAGAGAGTCGTTGTAGAACGCGCGCATGTCTGTGGAATCGGTCATGGATTGGTTTTTGGCACAATAACAAAAAAGTGGTGGTACTGGTTCTCGAAGGGTACGAAGTCCCGGGTCACGGTGCCAAACGTGCGAAGCAACGCGCGGAACGCGCGTGGCGAAAAGCCTCGTTTGCCGAGCTCCCAATAGTGCTCACCGTTAAAGGTGTGCTTGCGAGGCCACGGAACTTTTACGGCACACCGAAGCTCGGGCAAGAACGGAACCTTCGCCATGAACTGCAAGCGTGGCCCAAAGTGCGGCACGGAAAGGACCACCGCGTTCCGTGCGACCCGGGAAAGCTCCCCGAGGGCAGTAGGGACCTTCTCATACGGAATGTGCTCGAGTACCTCGAAGCAGCATACGACGTCATACGACTTATCTTTGCACGGAAGCTTCGTCACACTCCCCACGATGTCGGGAGCAAGATCCTCGGCTATGTCGGCGCTTGAGTAGGTAACCAAGGCCTGCGAGCGCAGGTACGTACCCACCACACCATCTCCGACCCCCACCTCGAGCACGCTCTGCGGCCGCTCTGCGAGCACTTCCCTGACCTGGTAGTAGTACGACGCGAAACGCTCCCGGTACCCGTACCGAAGGCCGTAGTGCGCTCGAGCGACCTGCTGCTCCATGGACACCAGTATACCAGGAATGCAACCACGCTGTATGAGCAAAGGCTGCCCGTTTCGAGCGATGCACGAACCCCACCAAGCGCTCTCGGCCCCGCCTCGCCTGTTCCTCGCTTCGCGGCGATGGCTCCAAACCTCGATCCCTGACGGAGTGTGCGCAGGCACACTCCTCCCAAGGGCACATTCGCCACGCTTATGTGCCCCCGGCAGGAATCGAACCCACATCTCTTCCTTAGGACGGAATAGCTCTATCCATTGAGCTACGGGGGCGGCGCTCACGCGTACGACGTGACAGCGCTTTCACTCTAACACACGCATGTTCAAAGGAAAGCATGCGCGGTTCGCCACCCCACCCTACACCGAATGACCCTACGCGATGCCGAGCAGCATGTCTATCTTGTCCTTGTTGAAGCCGATGACCATCTCGTCGCCGATGAAGATGACCGGCACGCCCATCTGGCCGCTCCGCTGCATCATCTCCTGGCGCTTCTCGATGTCCACCGCAACGTTGTGGTCGGTGAAGGCGATACCCTTCTCGGTGAGGTAGTCCTTCACCATGTGGCAAAAGTGGCACGTAGGGGTGCTGTATATGACGATGGTCTTGTCCATACGATCCTAGGTTAGCTGCCTATTTATTAAGGGGGCGCGCACACGACGTGCATCGCGGTGCGGGTAGGGAGAATCGAACTCCCGTCTCAACCTTGGGAAGGTCGCGTCCTGCCACTAAACGATACCCGCATGGTGGTAATACTACCACATGTTCGATTCGCTGCATGTAGAGAATCGGTTCTTACAGAACCTGTACACCTTGTCTCAACCTTGAGAAGGTCGCGCCACTACACGATACCCACTTTCACTCCCGTACCATACCACGAAGGCGTGCCCGATTCCATGGCACGTGTAGCTGACACACATCACCGCAGCCACCCGCACAGGCGCTCCCACCACCCCTTTGCGGGAGGTGGCGCGTCCGGCTGCGCTTCCTCTCGCACATCGCTCGGATCTTCCACGAACACGTACTCCTCCTCACCCGCGGCCCCCACGTGGTAGCGCCGCCGCAGCTCCAGCTCGATGTCGCGCGGGTTCTCGAGGACCGCAAGGTCGCGCTCGAGCGCACCCGCACGCACCTCAAGCGCCGCGAGCTGCTCCGCGAGCGCAACACGTCGCTCGTTCGTCAGTCGTTCGGTGTCCCACGCCCCCCACGCCACGTACCCCAAAAAGCCGAGGGGGACACACAGCGCCACGAGCACGAAACGTGAGTAGAGCACGCGCTGGAGCTTCCGTTTCTGGTACACGTTGAGCATGCGGCAAGAAGATTGCGTCCGGTACCCAGTATGATACTATTTTGCGTACCCGCCCACAAAGCCACACTATGTTCCTCTTTAGCAAACGAGCGAAAAAGGTCGTCAAGTACGCGTGGGGTGCGTTCTCGCTCCTCATCGTGCTCAGCATGGTAATCACCTACTCGGGCTTCACCATGCTTGCCGGCACGCAGCCCGCAGCGCAGGATGTTCCACCGGAGGTGCTAGCCGAGCTTGAGGCGCAACGCGCCGCACGCGGCAGCAGCACCGTGCCGGCGAACGTGCTCGAGGAACTGCAGCGTCAAGCGGGTACCGGCACCGAGCCCGGTACGATCAAGCTCGCGCCCGCGGTGGTGCCGCCCGAAGCCGCGGCACCCGTTACTCCGCCGCCCCCGCCGCTCAACTTCTCGCTCTAGTACCACCCCCAAGTAACAGTTCGGTTGGTTGTACACCCTCTCCCCACGGGAGAGGGTGAGGAGTGCCGGGGGCACTCCGCAAGACGTTGTGAGGCAGAGTGCGATGCGAAGCGAGCACTATGTCCACAACGTGTACGGAACCTGTAAGGCTGGGGTGAGGGGCGTGTGCCGAACGGTATGTTGGTTTTGGTATAACAGCGGGCACCCCAACGCAAGTGGCAGAGCAATGGCTCACCGCTCGCCGCCGCGCATCATGCTGAGGAACACCTCGTGGGGGATGTGTACCGTACCGAGCGAGCGCATCTTCTTCTTGCCGCGCTTCTGCTTCTCGAGAAGCTTCATTTTGCGCGTGATATCGCCGCCGTAGAGCTTCGCGGTCACATCCTTGCGGTACGCTTGGAGTGTCTTCGATGAGATGATGCGCCCGAGCGCAGCCGCCTGGATCTTCGCCACGAACTGCTGGCGCGGCATGGCCGCGTGGAGACGCTCCACGGTGTCCTCCGCCTCCTCGGTGAGGCGGCGTCGCGCCACCACCCGGGTGAACGCGGGCACTACCTCGTCGGCAACGAGTACGTCCATACGGCACACATCCGCCGGCCTGAGGTCGCCGAACTCGTACGAGACACTTGCGTACCCGCTCGACGCGCTCTTGACCTGGTCGAAGAACCCGCGCATGAGCTCGCGGAGGGGCATGGCGATAGTGAGCTTCGTACGTCCATCGCCGAAGGTCTCCGTGGCCGTGCTCTCCGCCTCATGCTCGTAGAGGAGCTGCATGATGGGCCCCACGTACGCGGCCGGCGTGATGAGCGTCACACTGGCCCACGGTTCGCGCACCGCGTTCACCCGCCCATGGTCGGGAAACTTGTGGGGCGAGTAGACCACCTCGGTCGTACCATCCACGAACCCGACCTCGTAGGTGATACTCGGCAGCGTCACCACGAGCGCGAGGCGGAACTCGCGCCGCAGCCGCTCCGTGATGATCTCGAGGTGGAGCATACCGAGGAAGCCGCACCGAAACCCTCGCCCCAGCACACCCGAGCTCTCCTCTTCGAACGAGAGCGAGGAGTCCGAAAGCTGGAGACGCAGGAGCGCTTGCTTTAGGAGCGGGAAGTCGTCCTGGCTCTCCGGGTACACCGAAGCCCACACCACCGGCACCGGCTTACGGTACCCGCCAAGCGGCTCGCTCGCGCGCCCGGCCCCCATGAGCGTGTCGCCAACGCTCGCCGCTCCGGGCTCTTTGATGCCCGTCACAACGTAACCGATCTCCCCCTCACCCAATCGCTCCGTCGGCGTTTCATCGGGCGTGAAAACGCCCACCTCAAGCGCCTGGAAGAGCCGCCCCGACGCACCGAACATGAGGCGATCGCCTTTCGCGACCGCACCGTCCACCGTGCGGATGTACACCACGACACCACGGTGGTTGCTGTACTGAAAATCGAAGACGAGGCCCCGGAAGCCGTGCGCGGGGTCGAGAGGCCGAGGCGGCGGCACACGCTCGGTGATCGCCGTGAGAAGTTCGGGCACCCCTCGCCCCGTTTTGCCCGACGTCTCGAGCACCGTGTCCGGCTCGACATGGACGAGCTCCGCAAGTTCGAGCTTCGTCTCGTCCACCCGCGCGAGCGGCGCATCCACCTTCGATACCACGGGGATGACCACGAGTCCGAGCTCCCGCGCCATGCCGAGCGTCGTCAGGGTCTGTGCCTGCACGCCCTGGGTCGCATCTACGAGGAGCACGACCCCCTCGACCGCCTTGAGCGCGCGGGACACCTCGTACGAGAAGTCGATATGACCGGGCGTGTCGATGAGGTTCAGCGTGTACGCGCGCCCGTCGGGCCGGACGTAGCGCATGCGGACCGGCTGCATCTTGATGGTGATCCCCCGCTCACGCTCCAGGTCCATGCGGTCGAGCACCTGGTCCTTCATCTTGCGCGCTTCGATGGTGTGGGTCACCTCGAGCATGCGGTCCGCCAGCGTACTCTTGCCGTGGTCTATGTGGGCTATGATGCTGAAGTTGCGGATGTTGTCCATGGGGGGTTGCGTCGCCATAGTAGCAGAGTGCGCCTCATGAGGCCACCTACGGCGTGATGCCGCGACCCAGAGCGGTGTGCCAGAGCGTGCGCCCATCCTCGCTCTTGAGAAACAGGAGCATGAGCGTCCACGCGCCTACCCCCACGCCACCCGCCACCACACCCGTTGCGAGTGCGCCGACCACGCCCCCGGGTAGCAGGTCGGCGGTGAAGAGAAGCGTGCTGTACGCGGCGGCACCGGCCGCACACGACGCAACACACGACTCCCCGACCGTACGTGCCACTCCCCGCACGAACCCCCCGAACCGGCGCTCGATGTACACCACGAGGAGCACCGCGTACAGCAGAGCACCCATGGTGTAGGCGCACGCGAGTGCGAGGAGCTCGGCCGCACCGCGCTCCGACACGCCGAAGAGCACGGGGGGCACCAGGTGCTCGCGCAGCGCGGCAATGAGCCCGAGAGCCGTGCACACCGTGAAGAGGGCGCTCGCGACGCTGCGTACGAGCGGTGCGTACGTCTCCCCCGCCGCATAGCACGCGCGCACGAGGAATAGAGACACGCCCTGTGCCGCGAGCGAGAGGACGAGCACACCGCACACCGCCGCGGTGAGGAGTACCGCGCTGCGGTCGAACGCACCGCTCCCGAGCGCGACCTGTACGATCTCCACCCTTAGAATGATCGTGAGCACGGTGATCGGCACGGCAAGGAACACGATCTGGCGCACGGCCGCGATGAGAAGGGTGCGGTACGTGGGCAACAGGTGGCGGTACGCACGCACGAGCGCGGGGAACGCCGCCACCGAGTAGCTTGCGCCCACGAGGGCGAGCGGCACCGCCTGGAGGTTCATGGCAAGGCTCAGAGATGACACGGAGCCCGCGGCAAGCACAGATGCCATCGAAACAAGTACGAGAAGCACGAGCTGCTGGGACACGAGGGTGAGCGTACGGGGCACCGACACACGTACCACCGCGCGAATGCGGGTACGATCGGGTATGCGGAGACACGGCACCATACGTTCCTGTACGATGAACGACCCCTGCATCCCGAGATGAAGCAGCGCACCGAGCACGACCCCCCACACGAGCCCCGTGACGCCGAGGAGGGGGTACAGTACGGTGGCGCCCAGGATAATACCGATGTTGTAGAGGAGCGGCGCGACGGCATACACGAGGAATCGTCCGCGCATCTGCACGTACGCACCGAGCAGATTCGACACTCCGAGGAAGAGCGGTTGGAGGAGGAGCACCCGCACGAACCGCACGAGCGTCTCATGGGCTTCGGGGGAGAACCCCCCGTAGAAAAGTCCTACCAGCTGCGGTGCCCCAAGCCACACGAAGCCGGCTATGCACACCATACCGAGGGAGAAGACCGTGAAGAGGTCGGACAGGAATTCCCGCACCGCATCCCGTCCCTGCGCCGCCGCCGCATCGAGAAACGGCACGAGCACGAACACGGAGAAGAGAGAGGCGAGGAGGGCGTAGAGGGTGTCCGGTACGCGGAACGCGGCATAGAACAGGTCAAGTGTTTCGCCCGCCCCGAAGTGGTGCGCGAGCACCCGATCTCGCACAAGTGCGAGCACCTGGGCAAGAAGGGTGGCGAACGCAAGAAGGTACGCGGCCTCGTGGAGGCCGCGTACCTCGTGATACAGGTAGCGCAGTGCCCGCAGCACGCCCATATGGCTACGGCGTGAGGTTCACTGTGTCGGGACGCGCCATGGCTTTCTCCGCGTCGGTGTCCTTGACCGGCAGACCGGTGCGAGCCTCGATACTTGAAGTGGCGATGCTCCGCGCGAACGGATCGCGGTTCGCACGCAGATTCTCGATGATGCTGGTGAGCTCGGCATTGTCCGGATTCGTCTCGCGCACCTTCTCGAACTGGGCGAGCGCCTTTGCTCCCTGCTTTGTTTGCCAGTACGAGAGGCCAAGGAAGTACCGTGCGTTCGCGTACACGTCATTAATGGCAACCGCTCGCTCGAGCGCCTGGATCGCGGAGGGGAACTTGCCCAGGCTGTAACGCAAGAGACCAAGCTGGAAAAATGTAACCGGATTGTTCGGCTCGAAGAGCGTCGCCGCCCGCACCGACTGTTCTGCCTCCTCGACCTTGTTCTCTTCAATCTGAATCTGGGCGAGGAGGAAAATGGCGTCGGTGTACTGATTGCGCATACTGATTGCGCGCTCGACGAGGGGACGTGCCTCCGCGTTATTGCCGCGGCTCCGTGCGATCGAAGCTTGCGCGAGGAGCACCGTGGGGGTGTTCGGCCGCAGCTCGAGTGCCCGTGCGAACGCGGCATTCGCGCTGTCGGCAGCACCTTCGATACCGAGCGGTATGATGTTCTGGTAGATACCCCCCAGGTTCACCCAGTTCTGATAGTCACCTCCGTCGAGTTCGGTCGCTTTCGTCGCATTCGCAATCGCTTGCGCCAACAGCTGCTCAAATTGGGCACGCACTTCCTCGGGCGGCTTGTTCTCCGCGAGGAGGCGCTGAATGCGCACCACGGTCACGTTGCTCGCGAGCCGGTAGTATACATCGGCGGCGTTAAGCTCGATTGCGCGGACGATCTCTCGGTCCGCCGTATCAAGGTCACCTGCGTTCCCCACGAGCATGGCCTCTGCCGCATGCCGCTCCGCCAGGAACCGCTCCGAAATGCTGAAAATACCAGCGACACTCCCCAGGAAGAGTACGGTGAGAACGAGGGTGAGCAGGAACCCGATCCGTGGATTGTCACGGAACACGATCGTGAACGGCGCACGTGCTTCCCGTCCGAACGTGAGGGAGGCTATGAACGCGCCGGTGAGGAGAAACGCGTAGAGCGTGATGACCGGCGAGGGTACCTGAATGATGGCGATCGCCCACAGGTACGCCGCGCTCACAAACGAGGTGATGCGCAAGTACTCCGCAACACCAACTCGCTCAGACGAGCGCAGGAACAGGATGTAGCGCACGCCGTACCAGAGGAACGCCCCAAGGAACAGCACCCACGCAAGGGCGCCGAGGATGCCGCTCGTGAGAGCCGCCGTGGGAATGAGGCCGATCCCGAAATCGAAGTCCGTTTGCCAGAAAAGCGTGCTGCTAATCTCGGGAGGCATGTAGTTGGCCCAGAGCTTCATGAAAGTTCCCGGGCCGCTCCCAAGGAGCGCGTGCTCGCGGTACACCTCCTTCCCCATGTCCATGGTCGCTCCCCACGAGGGACGCACATCGAGCTCGCCAACGTTGAAGTGTTCGGCAAGGGAGCCGGTGAACGTATCGCTCCCGAAAAGGAAGAGTGCGGCGAGCGCGAGCATCGCAAGGGAGCCGGCTGTAGCACCCACATCGGGGGTCGATCGGCTCGCGGTGACGTATGGGACCGAAACGCTGTACACGAAGCACGCGAGGGCGAACGCACCGATGATCCACCACAGCACGGTCAGATTCACCACTGCAAGGAAAAACGCGGCGGCGGCGAGCGAGAGCCAGAGCGCAACACGCGTCAAGAGTGTAGCGGGGAGCAGGATGAGGGAGAGGAGCGCAAATACGCTGATCAGTCCGAAAAATACCGCAAGGTCGTTGAGCGAGCCAATGAGCGAAAAGGACTGCAGCACAAGACCACCCTCGGCAAGGGTACGCCCCCAAAGGAAGAGCACGAGCTCGAGGACGGTAAGGACGAATGCCGAGCCGAGCATGGTAACAAAGAGACCCAAAGTACGCGCCTCCGTGCGAAGGGTGAGCGCCGCGAGGGAAAGAGCAAGCGCGCCCACAAGCACGAACCCTGCACTGTCCACGTGGAGACGTTCTCCGAACAGCATGAGACCACCGGTCGCAAAGAGACTTGAGGCGAGGTACGCGATCGGCACGAGCCACACGGCGGCAAGTGTGAGGTTGCGCGGCACCATAAGGACCTGATCGCGAATCCGCGCCAGTGCGAAGCACAGGCACGTGAGAAACACGAGGATGCCTGCGGCAAACACCTTCGAGAAGACGATTGGTGGAGCGTACTTTCCAACCGCGAGGGCGATTGGTAGGAGGCCCGCGCATATGAGAAGCGCCCCGTACGACACCTTGTCAACAATACTTGCTTTTTCAGTATGGAACATAGCACATGGCACGACACGGAAAACACCGCGCCGCGTTACCCTGGTAAAGACCAGTCTATGATACCCGCCACGACACCACCTATGCAAGGTGGGGGGGTGCATAGCTTACCGTAAGGATTTACACAAAACGTGAAGTATGGTTTGCTTTTGCAACGAAAAATGAATTTGAGGGTCTACTGTTTCCGAAAAATCTGTATTCCCATAGGAAAATTACTACGGCACAAGGTAGAGCGGCACCGTTACGCTCTCCGCATCGCCGGCACCTCGCGGATCATCGCGAGTGAGCACGAGCCGTGCGCTCGTTGCCGCCGGCACCACGAACGACACCGAAACTTCGAATGGCACAAACGCATCGGTCATCCACTCACCAAGCGCACGTGCAGGCACGGTGACTAGTGTCTCACCACTCTCGATCTCAAGGCGCGCCGGAAAGCTGCCCTCAAAGAACCACGAGCCACGAGCTTCTCCGCGCACCATGAGCGGCGAGGTGACCGTCGCGTACGCTTCGGGAGTTACGACCCGAATCGCCTGAGTTTCTTCACCCGCACCGGCGGAGCTGGCAATCTCTTCCGAAACGACAAAGGAACGGAGGATCTCCTCTTCGAGCGCTCGTACCGCAGGGTCCACGAACCCCTCCCGGAATACCTGATCCGTCGTGGTGCTGTACTCCTCCTCGGAGACCTTCGTGTCACCGCGCCAGTACGACACTCCCTCGTCCTCAACACGCGCACGAGCAAACACAAACCCTCCCACCATCCAACCCGGCAGAGGGCGCTCAAAGCGAGCCACGCTCGCCCATGGACGTTTGCTCCGCAGCGTATAATCTTTTGCGACCGCCTGCGGTACTGACACGATTACCGCACTCTGCTGCTCACGGTCGTATGGCTCAAGGTCGGGAATGGTTCCACCGAGCGGGTACACGGAAACGCGAGTCGCTGCGGTATGATACAGAGCGGTCGACGACGCGTTCGCGATACCCGGGGCGATGGTGATGACCGGCACCGCATCGAGGGTACCCGTCGCCACGAGCCAACCCTCAGGGTACTGTACGCTGAAACCGTATGTCGAGTCGCGGTACGTACCCCACCCGGAGCGGGGGTCCGTGTCGGACGTGGCCTCAACGGTGGAGGTGCTCGTGACGACCGGTACGGGTGCCTGCCGCGTCCCACCGACCACGTACAACATGACCACCCCCGCAACGACCGCAAGTGCAAGCCCCAAAAGGATCAGGGCAACCGCGTTGCCACCTTCCGTCGCGCGCACCGCACGCTCTGCAACCCGAGCAGGAATCATAATCGAAAAGTATTGAGGCGTATCGAGAAAATATTATAACCTGGGCACTACACGAAGTGCCGATACACCCATTCTACGGCAGCTCCCAGGATATACGCAACGCTCGCGTTAAGAAGTACGAACACGGGGTAGAGGGCGAGCGGGAACCCGAGCCCCAGGTCACGCATGACGTAGGCCCACGGCAGAACGGGTGCGACAAACCATGTGCCGCACGTCGCGACGCCGCACGTCGCCACGTGTCCGTACACAACAATCGTACCGAGTGCATACATAATTACCCCCACCTTTCCGAACGGTGATTCAAGCGTTTGTCCCATATGGAGTACATACTACGAGACCGTACGTCCCCGTCAACTTGTGGCGATGGCGAATCGTGGCGCGACGCACCATAACACACACTCTCCCAATGCACACCAAATGCGAGCGATCCCGGCGCGCACAACACCCCCCACGCGCCCCGCATGGCGCGTGGGGGGTGTTCGTAGAACGATGGCTACTTCTTAACGACAACCTTCACCTTCCCCGCTTTTTTCTCCTCAAGCTTCGGGAGGAGTACCCTGAGCACCCCGTCCTTGTATTCCGCGGTCACCTTGGCCTCGTTCACGGGGCACGGTAGGCGCAGCGCACGCTCGAAACTGCCACGATGGATCTCCTTGCTGTAGAACTGCTTGGTCTTCTTCTCTTTCTCCTCCTCTCGCTTACCGCAGATGCGCAGGTAGTTGCCCTCAACCGTCACATCCACGTACTCCGGCTGGATGCCGGGGATGTTCATCTCGGCGACGACGTTGCCACCGTCCTCGTAGACGTCAACGGCCATGTCGCCCATGTGTCCCATACCGGGCGCTGGAAACCCATCAAAAAAACGATCGAGCTCACCAAACGGCTCCCACTTGATGATAGCCATAGTAGGTAATACTGCTACGCTAGTAATACCCACATTGTACTGCCGGGCATCGTACGTGCAAGAGTGCACGGCAGACGCACGCTAGGCCGTGATAAGCTTCTTATGGAGCGCAATCACAAAAAGGCTCTCGCTCCAGCCCAGTGGGTTGTTCTCGTTCGGTGCATTGGTATGGCTGAAGTAGAGCTCGGGGAGCTTACCATCGCTGTCGCACGCGCGCCGTGCGCGCTCAAGCCAGTGGTCGGCCTGCACGTGCTCGCCGCGGTCGCGATAGATGATCGACAGCCAGGGGAAACCCATGGTCCACTCCGCCTCCTCGCTCCACCCATCCTCATTCGCATTGTAGTAGCGATCGTTTTTGTAACGAATCACACCTCGGTCACGGTCCAAGTGGTACGTGAGATTCGAGAGTATGACGTCTTCCTGATCGCGTGTAAGCACCCGGTAGGGGAACAAGAGCGAGAGGAGAGCGAGATCGGTAAACTTCGTGCGACTCTCGCGTGGGAAAAGCTTCGCGAGCGCATCAGTACCGTGCGCAATGAGCTCGGACGGCACCTCGACAAGCGCCGCATCGCGCACCGCCTCAAGACCCGCGACACACGCCCCGACCGATGATGCGTGCACTTCTTCGTACTCTTCCCACACCCCGTTGTCGGGATCGTGCCAGTACTCGATGGTGCCGAGGTACTCGACGAGACGACCGACGATACGTCGGTCGTCCTCGTGGCGCAGCACACCGTGCCCGGCCAGCTCACGCTTCCCAATCGCAAAGAGTATGCAGCCGACCGCATCGTTCTGCTTGTTGCCCCACTCTTCCCAGAACTCCTCGAAGGTCTCCGGGTGGTAGCGGGCGTGGATGTACTGGTACGTAAAGCGCGGCTTGTGCTGGGTCGCCCACTGAATCTTGTCCTCATGCTTGAGGAAGATGTCGAGGAGCGCGTGCCACGTACGCGCACTCTCCTCCCACGCACCCGTCTCCTCAAACGCCATAACCTCGTAGAAGTTGTCACGCAGCCAACTCTTGTCGTAGCCGGTTTTTACTCCCTCGTGTGCCGCTGCAAGGAACAATCCACTCGGTGCTTGGAGGCTCCTGAGGATTGCCAGATGGCGATCCAGTTCGCTCCGAACCGTTTCCGTCATGACTCGTTTGACGGTGCGGCCGTTTCTTCCATATGGGGAAGTGTCAAGCGCTCCATGATGCGATCAAGCACGCCCGCCAAGGCGCGAGCACCAGGAATATTTTCGAGATCGGCGCGTACCGCCAGGTACTCGGTAAGATGGCGCACCGCGTCCTCAAGGAGGGCGACCGCCCGCTCCTCATGGTACTCGCCGCGTGCTCCTACCTGCTCACGGTACCCACGCAACCCTTCCTCGAGGCGCTGCGCACGTGCCAAAAGCTCCTCTGCCCCGGTGCTCGGTGCCATAAGCTCACCATTCGGCAACGCGACCTCGGGAAAACGACGCATTGTCTCTTCAAGCGCATCGAGAAGTTCAGCGACACGCTTCGCCACGTTCTCGAAGGACGCATCACGTTCGCCATGCCTAGGCTGACTTTCGAACGGGCTACTATCGCTTAAACGTTCATTCATCACCAGCGACTATAGCACGCACGAGTGTGGATGCCAGTACGTTGTCCACTTACGCAACGTGTTTTGCGAACGCCACAAACGTGTGGCTCGACGCCTTGACAGCAACATCGCGTCAGCGAAGCACGCGCTCGTCTGACACACTCACCGTGTAGGCGCTCGACTCGGGAGGAAGTATGTTGGTCGGTGCGACAAGGAGGTACATCGCACCTTCGGGCACCGTGAGCGGAGTAACCCGATCAGGCAGCGTGCCGTACTCGGTACCGACCGTCCGGTATGCCTCGTCGAGCCACCACAAATCCACAGGCCTGTTCAGAAAGGTGATACGTGGCATACCGTCACGCGGCAGCACCACAAAGAGGACACCACCGGCGCCGGGGTTCTCCGGCTTCGTGCCGAAAGGGCGATCAAGGCGCACCACGCGCGCGCCGAGGGCACGATCCCCGACCCACACGGTAAGGTCGGGCACCGGTTCCTCTACAACGGCACCATTCTCAGCGAGCCGATCCAACAACGTACGCACACCGTACGTCACCGCACCGACACCGAGGAGCGTCCCCACGACCATGAGCACGCGTACCACGGGCCGCATATACGGCACCCCACGTACACCCTCCTCCGCTCGCTCCTCCATGGGAGACAGCATACCACAGCATCCCGCACTTCATGGCCGGTTGTGCGGGCGGCACACCTCGCGCCGCTCTAACTTCGCCACAGGCGTACCCCGAGCCGCCAGCCATACTTGACACCCGCGATCCCGAGCACACCGAAGAACAAGACCTTGATGGCAAGGAGGCAGAGGGTGAGGAACCCGAGCGTGAGAGTTTGGAGCGCCGTGTTCGCCGCGTCCACGAGGTCGCGCACCGCGCGCACCCACGTGTCGCGCAGGGCCGCTGTGTCAAAGATACGGTACGTTGTCACGTCGACCGTGAAGTACACGAAATCGATACGGTCCCTGAGGTCCGCCATGCGCTCCGCGAGCACGGCGATCTCCCGAGACACCTCGATACGTTGGCGGGAAAGTTCCTGCAGGTAGCGCAGCTTGTCGTCGATCACCGTCGCGAGCACCTTCATGTTCTCCGTCGTCCTCGAGAGGGCCACGAGCTCGTCGTACGCCGCGGACACATCTGCGAGTGTTTGCTGGAGGAGCGCCTCACGCCTCTGGAGCACCTCGAGCTCGCCCGTGTAGGCGAGGGCCTGCTTCTTCACCACCTCGGTGTTTTCCGTGAGATTATCGGGGTCGAGCGCCTTGAGTGCCACGAGGATGTCCGGGGCTGCTGCACGAGTCGTCTTGAACCGGTACCGCGCGCTCGTGTCGCTCCGGGTCGCCTCCTCGAACACCACGTCCGTGCGCGGTTTCCAACTCTCGAGCGTGTCGCACACCCGCTCAAAATCGCGGGTACGAATAGTGGCACCGTACGCACGTGCTTCGTACGCATCTTCGGCGTAGAGCCCGGTGCCGCCCGGTTCGGCGGGCGTCACGGCAAGGTTCGGCGCCGGTGCGTACTCGCTTGAGGGCGCGTATGCCCTTTTTTGGAACGAAGAGTCTGACTCGCTGTCCATGGGGTACGCTACATCCGAGTATGGTCGTTCGCTCGCACCCATACCCCACCATGACAGTGAGGTGACCTGCACCACCACGTACAGTGCGCAGATCCCGATACCCACACCCATCACACGCACCAGAAGTGGTACGGACTTGAGCCACGCGCGCCACGCGAACGGCTGCTTCCCGACGGATACCTGCTCTTCGGTCATACAAAAAGGGTTGTCATGATGCACCCACTATACCAACGGTGGTGCGGGATGAACACGTCGATATCCACCTACCGCCCGGAGGCACGGGGGTTGCGAAATGTTGCACATGCTACCGCGCCGCCTGTTTCAGCTTCCACTTCCCCACCCGCGTACGCATGATACGCATCGCAAGTGCCGGAACCCCAACCTGGCCCCCAAGCTCGTGTGCAAGTGAACGCACGTACGTGCCACTCGAACAATGGAGTGTGATGGTTGCCACATCGAACTGCATACCGTAAAGCACCCGCAGGGTATTCCGCCACAGGTGGAGGATACGCTCCTGGCGAAAATCCCCGCGCACCGCACCGATCGCGCACTCGATCTCGGCGAGGAGGTCGGTGTCGCTCACACGCCTCGTACCCGCGAGCGACGCGGCGTAAATCTCGATGCGGTGTTCGGGAAGCACATACCCATCAAGCTCGCCCTTACGCGCCTTCACGAAGAGCGGGACTCCCTCGAGCGGCTTGCTTGAGAAAGGGGGATATGTTTGCGTACGCACCCCCGGCAGTTGCGCAACATACTCGAGGAGGAGAGGCACGGACAGTGCCCGGTGCGACACGCGGGTCGCCGCCTCCGCGAGCACACCGAGGAGGTCGTACGTATCGGTCGAAAAGCCGAATAAGATATCGCACGTATACTCCTTGTCGAGATCGAGGTACTCGGCGCGTCGTTTGTTCGCCTCGCCCGCGAGCACGAGGAGTACCCCCTCCGCCATGGGGTCGAGGCGCCCCACGTACGAGAGTGGTACATTCGTGTACTCACGGTGTTCCTTTCGAAACCGTTCGATGCGCGCGAGGGGCGTTTCTCCCCGTTCTTTGTAGAGATTGAGGATATCCTTCATTTCAGGTACACTCTACCGCATCCATGTCCAAAAAGGAACGCCGCATAGGAACAGAGCCATATAAGGGGGTGCGCGACTTCTACCCGGAAGACCTCTATGTGGAGCAGTACCTCTTCGAGACGATGTGCGACGTGGTTGAGCACTTCGGATACGAGGAGTACAGCGCGAGCGTCCTCGAGCCCGCCGAACTCTACGAAGCGAAGACGAGCGAAGAAATCGTGAACGAGCAAACGTACACATTTGAGGATCGTGGTGGACGTCGCGTCACGCTCCGTCCCGAGATGACCCCTACCGTTGCACGACTCGTCGCTGCACGGCGCCGCACGCTCGCATTCCCCCTCCGCTGGTACTCGATCCCGAACGTGTTCCGCTACGAGCGTCCCCAGCGAGGCCGCTTGCGGGAACACTGGCAGCTCAACTGCGATCTCTTCGGCGTCGCCGCTCTCGAGGGCGACATCGAAGTAATTCTTCTCGCGTACGAGCTCATGCGCGCGTTCGGTGCGAACGAGGCCGACTTCGAGATTCGCATCAACCACCGTGCGGTGATACCGGAGACGCTCGCACTGCTCGCTGCGGAAGCGGGACTCACCTTCCCCGCCGACAAACAGGAGGCGCTCATTCGCCTCATGGACCGCAAGGACAAGCTCTCGACAGGTACGTACGCGGAAGAGCTTCGCACGCTCCTCGGCGACACGCTCGGTACTGCCGTGCTACGCTCCTATACACCGGCACGAGTGCGCCGCTACGTGCAAAGCACCCGCGCGGGCAACGAGCTCCTTACCCTTCTCGACACGCTCGAGCGGCGCGGGATCACGAACATCACCCATGACCCGTTCCTCATGCGCGGGTTCGACTACTACACCGGCATCATCTTCGAGTTCTTCGACACCAATCCCGCCAACAAGCGCTCGCTCTTCGGGGGCGGCCGCTACGACCGGCTCCTCGAGCTGTTCGGGCATGACCCCATCCCAACCGTCGGGTTCGGCATGGGTGATGTGACCCTGCGCGATTTCCTCGAAACCCACGGTCTCTTGCCCGACTATGTGTCCCCAACCGACCTCTACATCGCGGTCGCGGGGGAAGCTTCGCTCGCGTTCGCCGCACAGCTCGCCCAACGCTTGAGGCGCCGTGACCTTACCGTTGCAGTCGACCTCTCAAACAGGCGCGTCGGTGAGCAGCTCAAAACCGCGGTGCGCAAACACATTCCCTTCTGCCTCACCGCCGGTCCTAATGAAGAGGCGAGTGGTATGTATCAACTCAAACACCTCCCCACAGGCCGCACCAGCACCGTGCCGGAACAGGACATCGCCGAAGCGATTTTTGCCGCGCTCGAGTAGCCCTTTATGCCCAAGCGTCCACTCCGAAAAATCGTTTTTGACATCGAGACCGCAAACATTTTCGACGACGTGGGGTCGAATGATCCTACGCGACTCGATATCTCGATCGTCGGGGCGTATGACTCGACGAGCGACACGTATGCCACGTACGCGGTCGAAGAACTCCCCCGACTCTGGCCCCTCTTCGAGCAGGCCGACCTCCTCATCGGTTTCAACTCGAACCACTTCGACATACCACTCCTCAACAAGTACTATCCGGGCGACCTCACGAAGATTGCAAGTCTCGATTTGCTCGCTGAGGTGAAGCGGGTCCTCGGGCGACGGCTCAAGCTCGACACCATCGCGGAGGCTACGCTCGGCGTCCGTAAATCCGGGCATGGTCTCGAGGCGGTGCGGTGGTGGAAAGAGGGCAAGGGCGACCTCGTACGCAGGTACTGTGAGGACGATGTACGCATCACGAAGCAGGTGTACGACTACGCGCTCGCACACAGTGAGCTGAAATACACCGATTTCGGCGAGGTACGTGCCATCACACTCGATACGCGTGGGTGGGAAAAACGAATTGAACCGGCCCCCCTCACCCATACGCTCCCGTTCTGAACGGGAAACGCAGCGGCCCCTTACGCGTGGTAGTGGAACTCCCCGAAGACCGCACCGTAGAGGTCGATGACCCGTTTCGCATCGCGCTGGGTCAGCACGTAGTCCGACCCGGCGTGGGCTATCTGGTTACGCACCTTGTGCGCCTCCCACGCGGCATCGAGGGTCTTGAAATCCCCCCGCGGCGCTTGCTTCAAGCGCTCCCCCAGGGTGAGGCCCGGGTACCCGAGTTTAGTCACAAGCTCATCGAGCATGACGTCCGCCTCGATGATCGCGAGCCGCCAGTCGTTCGGGTTATCGGTACTGATATGGGAGAGCACCTTCTCCCACCGCTCGCTATGGTGCGGGCGCACGGTCGCGGGAATGGCACTACGGATGCGCTGTGCCTCGCGGGCACGGATCTGGTTCGTACGAATCGTCGCGTACACGAGCCCTCCGAGGAGCACAATAGTGAGGAGCGTTCCCACCATGAGCAGCACACCGACAGTCCCGTACGCCCACCCCCTTGGACCCCCTTCCTGAAGAGAGTTCTCGGCAACCCACCCGGGGTCACCTTCGGCGTCAGGCTCGACGAGCCACCACGCCGTCTCGCCGGAAAACTCGGGTCCCGTGAGGATCGTCGCACGATCACCCTCCGTGAGCACACCGAGCGTCGCCCCACCACCGGGGCGCGCAAAGAGGTCTGTGGTATGCACCGCGCGCACCGCTTGGCGTGCCAGCCACTGCTCCGTGCCGACACGCATGAGTCCCCCTTCCGGCACCCACCCATCCGCATCGGTGTCCGACCGGTCCACGAACCACCACCTTCCGCCACGCGCGGTACGTGGCCCATCGGCAAGCGTACCCTGCTCACCCTTCTGCATCGTACCGACCCGCACCGTACCTCCCGGTGCATGCCAAAGATCGACCCGAACGAGGGATTGTACCTGCGTGCCGATATCGGTGCGTGCCCCGATCCCGCCCGCACCCGCGACCACGAGCGCCGAACCCGGCACCCACCCGCGCTCCGCACCGAGGGTGTCCTCGACACGCCACCACAGCTCACCATCCGTGCGCACGGGGCCCTCCACGACCCTTAGCAGGGTACCGGGTTCGAACGTACCCCTCGAGTCCACCGCGCCGGGGTCACTGTGGTAGGTAGCGGCATGCAGCGGCACGACCTCGGTACCGAGCGCCACATGTTCATCAAGCAGTGCGGACGCGATTGCGGGCCTTGCTCCCGAGAAAGAGAGGCCGAAGTGCTCTTCGATGAGGCGCGGCACGGTCTCGACCATGCGCCCCACGAGCACGAGCCCAAGGACGAGGAGCATGATGTCCTCGATCGTCGTGCGTTTCGTGGTGCTCTCCGCCGCCATCACGGCCATTGTACCACCGCCTTTGTATCGCTACGAACCTTCGCCGGTGAGCACCGCACCGAGCGTGAAGAGTGTCGCCTCACCGAGCTCGGGTGCCATAAGCTGAAACCCGACCGGCAGCGTCACCCCATCGCGCACGAGCGTACCGTGAGGAACCGAGAGCGCCGGTACCCCGATGATGTTCGCAGACACGGTGAAGATGTCCTCGAGGTACATCGCGAGCGGATCGCTCGTCTTCTCACCTACCTTGAACGCGGGGGTGGGGGTCGTGGGGGTTGCGATGGCGTCCACCGTTTCGAAGACGCCTTGAATATCGTGCCGGATACACTCTCGAGCACGCATCGCCTGCCCGTAGTACGCGTCGTAGTAGCCCGAGGAGAGCACGTACGTCCCAAGAAGGATCCGCCGCCTGGGCTCGGGGCCAAAACCGGCACCACGAGAACGTTTGTAATCACCAATCCTGCTTCCACCGTCCCCGTGGAGCCCGTAGCGCACACCATCGAAACGCGCCAAGTTCGCCGACACCTCGGCGGGCATGATGATGTAGTAGGTCGCGAGCGCCTGCGCGAGGGTGGGCAACGACACATCAACGACCCGGTGTCCCGCGTCACGGAGTGCCGTGAGTCCCTGCTCAAAAGCCGCATGCACATCGGGGTCGACACCTTGCTCCACAAAGCTGCGCGGTACGCCGATCGTGTATCGTTCACGAGGCGAGATCCGCGGTGCGGTATCCGGCACGGTCGTCGCATCGAGGGAGTCGGCGCCACGGATCGCACCGAAGAGGAGCTCCGCGTCACGCACCGAACGGGCGAGGGGTCCGATCACGTCGAGCGACGAACCCATGGCCATCAACCCCGAGCGTGACACGGACCCGTACGTCGGCTTGAGGCCGACAACGCCGCAGAACGCGGCGGGCTGCCGTATCGAACCACCCGTATCCGACCCGAGCGCCGCGAGCGCGGCATCGGCGGCGACCGCCGCCGCGGATCCGCCCGAAGAGCCTCCGGGGACCCGTGTCGGATCGAGCGGGTTACGAGTGCAGCCGAACGCACTGTTCTCGGTCGAGGAGCCCATCGCGAACTCGTCCATGTTCGTGCGGCCCAGGAACACGGCCCCCTCCCCCTTCAGCTTCCGCACCACTGTGGCGTCGTACGTCGCACGGTAGCCCTCGAGCATCTTCGATGCACTGCTCGCGACACGTCCCTCGATGAGGATGTTGTCCTTCACCGCGAGCGGTATGCCGAGGAGCGGGTGCGACTCGCCGGCGGCGATCCGCACATCCGCCGCACGGGCCTGCTCGCGCACGTCGTCGAACACCTCGAGGTACGCGTGGAGGTCTTTCCGCTGTTCGATACGGGCGAGATACCCCTCGGCGAGCTCGCATGCGGTGAGCTCCCCCGTGTCGAGGAGGGTCCTGGCGTGGGCGATGGTCTTTGGCGGGGTGTCCATACGAAAACGATCGTACCCTAGAGGATCCGTTTCACCCGAACGTACGGGCCGTCACGGTCGGGAGCCTGGCCAACGAGGTCCTCACGGAAACCGGTCACACCGGTGACCGCGTCTTCGCGCATCACGTTACGTAGCGACGGTACCGCCGGCGCATCCGACGTGCCGCCGGCAAGCGTCGCCACATCCCGCACGTACCCGAGGATCGCGTCCATGTCCTTGGCGAGGCCGGCACACGCATCATCGGGTACCTCGATGAGGGCGAGGTCCGCAAGCTTCCGCACGTCATCTTTTGACAGCATATGGCGAGACTATACCATGGGAGCGCGGGGGAGGCTACGCGCCCCGAAGCCTTGCGAGGAACGCCGCTTCATCGAGGACCGGCACCCCGAGTTCGCGCGCTTTTGTCACCTTACTACCCGGGCTGACGCCGGCGACCACGAAGGTGGTGCGGCGGGACACACTTGAGGTCACGCTGCCCCCCGCTTCCCGGATACGCGCCTCTGCATCGTCGCGCGAGAGGGTCGCAAGCGTGCCGGTGACCACCACGACACTGCCCATGAGCGGCCCGGCACGGGGAGCTTCCGGTGTTTCTACCATAGAGAGGTGCGGCATGAGCGCCACGAGCGTCCGTTGGTGCTTCGCATCGCGAAACCAGTGTACGAGCGATGTCGCGACCACCTCACCGACACCCGCGACCGCCCGGAGCTCGTCCGGGGAGGCTCCCCGTACGCGCTCGAGCAAACCGAAGTGTGCCGCGAGGTCGCGCGCGGTCTCCTCGCCGACCTGCTCTATCGAGAGCGCATAGAGGAGCCGCGCGAGCGTCGTACGAGAGGACGCGCGGATCGCCGCAAGGAGGTTTTGTGCCGCTTTCTCCTTGAAGCCGGGCAGTCCCAGGAGATCACCCGTCTCGAGCGTGAAGAGGTCGGCGTACTCGGTGACCAGCCCGCGCTCGAGGAGGAGGTCCATGATCTGGGGACCCAAACCCTCAACGTTCATGGCCTTTTTTGAAACGAAGTGGTGGAACCTGCGTGCGGTCAGCTCGAACGAGTCGTGGGAAACGCACCGCCACGCCGCTTGCCCGGGAACGCGCTCGATGGCGCCATCGCCCCCGCACTGCGACACCTTCGCGGGAAACCGGTACGACCGCTCCTTCCCGGTGCGCAGTGCACGCACGACCGAAACGACCTCCGGTATCACATCGCCCGCTTTTTGGAGGATGACCGTATCGCCGACACGCACATCAAGGCGCCGTATCTGGTCCTCGTTGTGGAGCGTCGCACGGTGCACCGTGGACCCGGCAACCAACACCGGAGCGAGCACCGCAACGGGCGTGAGGACCCCGGTACGCCCCACCTGGAGCACGATGTCCTCGACCTGCGTGGTCACCTGCTCCGCGGGAAACTTGTACGCGATCGCAAATCGCGGCGCGTGGGAGGTATAGCCGAGCGCCTCCTGTACGGCAACTTCATCCACCTTCACCACGATGCCGTCTATGTCGTAGGGCAACGCGTGGCGCTTATGCTGCCAGGTGCGGTAGAAGGTCTCGACCTCGTCAAGCGTGGTACAGCGTGCGTGGTGGGGGTTCACGGGAAAGCCGAGGCGCTTGAGGAGCGCGAGCTCGTCCGTCTGCGTTAGGGGGGCTCGCCCCTTACCCACCTCAGGGGGCGCGGTTGTGTCGGACGCACGACTCGTCGAGGCTGTTTCCAAAGGAAAGGACCCGTTCTTACGGCGGGAAGGGTGTCCCTGCTCCTCCCCCTTGCCAAGGGGGAGGCTGGGAGGGGGTGGTACCTCACCCATACTGCCGAGGTCGTACACGTAGCAGCTCAGCTTCCGTGACGCGGTGATGGACGGATCAAGCTGCCTCAATGAGCCGGCGGCGGCGTTCCTCGTGTTCGCAAAGGGCGGCTCGCCCACACGCTCTCGCTCCCCATTGATGCGCATGAGCTCGTCCTTCGCAAGCCACGCTTCTCCCACCACGACACAGTCCACCGGCTCCGTAAGGGTGAGCGGGAGGGTGGCCACGGTGCGCAGGTTCTCCGTGATATCCTCCCCCACCTCACCATTGCCGCGCGTCGCGCCTCGCACGAACACCCCCTTCTCATACGTGAGGACGACCTTGAGGCCGTCGATCTTGTGCTCGACGCAGAACGGTACGCCGCTACCGGAAACGCTTGGCGTACCCTCCCCCTCCGTACCAAGGGGCGCGGGTGCGTCGAGCGCACGGCTCGTCGAGGCTGTTTCCAAAGGAAAGGACCCGTTTTTACGGCGGGAAGGGTGTCCCTGCTCCTCCCCCTTGCCAAGTGGGAGGCTGGGAGGGGGTGGCCCCTCCTCCGTACGAAATCCCCCCGCGGAAGGCTCGGGAGAGGGCCTCCTTAAGCCCCGTACCACCCGATCGCGCCATGCGGCAAGCTCTTCGAGCGTGAACACATTGTCAAAGGACCACTGTCGCACCGCGTGACGCACCTTGCGGAACGCCCGATCGGGGCGCCCGCCGACCCGCTCGCTCGGGGTCCCGCCGCGCGCGAGCGAGGGGTGTGCCGCCTCGAGCGCGCGCAGCTCGCGCACGAGCGCATCGTACGCCTCATCGCCGATCTCCGGCGCGTCCTGTTCGTGGTAGCGAGCCTGGTGGTAAGCAACGAGCGCACGCAGCTTCGCGGCACGCTCACGTACCTCATGTGGTACCCGTTTCATACCTGTAGGATACCACGCACGGGAGCACCTACCAGCCCACAAGAGTCGCAAGGGTCACTCCGGTCGTATACACGAATGCCGTACCTGCCACGAGGTACGGCCCGAAGGGCACCTCGCTCCGGAGCGTGAGCTTCACTGCCGCAGTACCCCCCACGGCACGGCGCGTACGGATGCGTGCGACGAGGAGCTGCACGAGCGACACCACGGCGCCGATCCAGAAGGCGTACAGCACCGCCGAGAGGCCGCCCACAGGGCCCAGGAACCAGCCGATCCCGAGCGCGAGTTTTGCATCACCAAGCCCCATCCACCGCTCGTCGGAGAGGTCCCACAGGAGGAAGAACGGCAAGAAGAGTGCGGGGGCCGCGAGGAGGGCGACCGTACGATCGGCCGCGTCGGGCGCGAGGCAGAGCAGAGTGCACGCGAGCGCGGCGAAGGGGTACGAGAAGCGGTCGGGGATGAGCTTCGTGCGCAGGTCGCATACGGTGAGCACGATAAGGAGCGACGCACATACGAGGTGAAGCACGAGGGTAAGCACGCAAGGAAGCGGGAGGAATCCGGAGGATACCGCGCACACCGGCGCGGCAAGAACATGCAGCACGACCCCCACAAACGCGGCCGCCGTGGCGCCCTCGACGAGCGGGTACTGGAGGGTAAGGGGTGTACGGCACGTACGGCAGCGCCCCCGGAGGAAGAGGTACGAAGCGATAGGCACGAGCTCGTGCCAGGAGAGCGTGCGTGCGCAGTGGGGGCAGCGCGAACGGCCGGTAGGCCGCTCCCCTCGCTCACTGCGGAGCGCCACCACGTTGAGGAAGCTCCCCACGGCCGCCCCGAGCGCACCCACGCTCGCCCATACCGCTCCATCGAGCATCGCCATGGTTAGCGCAGCTTGCTCAGCTCAAGCTTCTGCTGAATGAGCATCTTGAGCCCATCCTTAAAGTCCGCGAACGTATCGACGGATACGAACATAGCTTCGCCACTACTATTTTTCGAAGCGATGCGGTCCTGTAGCCATTCTTTACCATGGACAGTTTGGCTGCCCGTCATACCGATGCCGATGACGCCGATCGTGATACCTCCTTCTTCCTTGAGCTTGTCGGCGATCAGTTCAGCGTTGCACATCGCAGTGTAAGGTGCCCCTGAACCGTACGTCAACCACACACTGGAAGGGGTGGGGGAGGTGGGACTGTCATTACACCTGCTGTACCCTGAATCATCTACGAGATCAGCTGAGTAGTTTTCTTCTACCCCCGTACTTGTGTACGTTGGGAACACTTTCGTGTCACCGAGGCTGTACGATGCGGTACCGCTCAGCAAACATGCCCCACCGCTTATTTCACAAATATTAACGATACCGGCAAGGTGCGTTACGATCCCGTTCGGTTGGCCGTCGGTCACGAGGATGATGTAGTCGGGGTGGTCGACATCGTCACGATCGCCGGTGCTTGAGTCCGCGAGACTACCGAGCGAACCGCCCGTAGCGACCAACTGTTCGAAACCGCCATTGCTCGGATACACCTTCCCCATGAGCGCTGCACCCGCGACCGCAAGACCGAGTGACGTGTTGGTGTTGTTCGTAACATCGGTACCCACGTTAATATTCAATACCCCTCCCGGTATGAGGTTGTTTTTATTATCTGTAAGTCCCACCTCCGGCGCGGTCCCCACATCACTCCAGCTCGTACCGTACGACACGAGGCCGACTCGCGCCTCACTGCCTGTTTGAAGCAGGTCACTAACCGCATCCGTCACCCCGACCTTCAACTGGCACCATTCATCGGCAGGGTCGGGGTTACATGGCATGCTGCGACCCAGAATACCACCTCCTCCGGCACTGTCGATACTGCCGGACCGGTCAACCACGAACATGATGTCCGCGGGAACCACGGCGGGCCACTCGAAGAAGTACTCCTGGAGCTTCTCGAGCTCGCGCGTGGTGCCCGTTTCATCGTGCCCCATCACGGTCGTCGTACCGCGAAAGTGCGACACACTCATGTCGCGCAGAACCTGCACGTTGATCGTGTTATCGTCGATCACGAGCTCGAAGGTGTACAGGTTGTTCGATCCCGTGGTGCTTACGTACGATACGGGAACATTGCTTTGGTTGCTGCACTGCGGAAGGGGTGTTTGTGCAGCGGTACCGGAAAAGTATGTGGTGATGCCGTTCTCCTGCTCGAGCCAGTGCACCACGCAGCGGAACCCGGTCTCGGCTGTGTACTGAGCACGCACCGCGCCGCTCCGCACGGACGCCGATTGCATCATCTTGAGCGCAAGTCCGCCCGCGGCAACGCTCGTCACGAGGAGGATGCTCCCGATCAATACCACGAAGAGGAGCGAGATGCCTCGCTCTCGCTCGTTACCGCCCTTTACCACTTGTGCCTCCATCATACGCGTAGTATGCATTAGACCTCATAACCGTACACGGTGAACGTGAGCGGCACAGATCCGCCCGCGGCCCCGGACTCCCACGATACAACGATGTGGACGTATGCCTCATCATTGGCACCATCCCCGTTCGTGTCCGTAAGGGTGACCTCGACCGTGCGCCGAAACGAGGTGGTGATACTGCCACTGCCGTTCGGTCTATATTTTCCGCTGCTGTCCAGCTGCAGGTCACACGCGGGACCGACGCACGGGGTGAGTGAAAAGGCGCTGATGGGGGATGTGGTATCGATGCTACACACCGCTCCATCATCACAGCCATCGAGGTCGTCGGCCCAACGATCATCGCCGACTCGCTTGTTCGCGGCAACCTTCGCGAGGAGGTACTCGGCCGCATCCTGGGCGAGGTACGTCGCCACGATCTGGTCGCTCGACGAGCGTACCCCTATGAGCGAACGAGTGAAGAGCGAGAGCGCACTGGTGAATATGACCGCAAGCACCCCGATCGCCACCACCGCCTCGATGAGGATGACTCCCTGCCGTGTTCGTGGTGTACGTGCCATACTACGGTGTTCCTTCCTGGGTCACGAAGTGTGCGGTGATCGTGGTCTGCAGCTGGAGCGGCGCAACCGTGTTCGCATCCTCCTCTTGCGTGGCGGTCAGGGTGATCAAAAGTTTCGTGGGGTGTGCGGAGTTACCTTTGTCGTCGCCCGACATGGTAACGCTAAAGTCGCTTATATCAACGCCTGAAGGGGTGATCGGTAGCTCCGTGTCGGAGCCCGATACCATGTCGATCTTCTTCCAGATTTGCCCATCACCGGAGAGTGTGTAGCACACCTGGTCGGCTTTTTGATTGTTCACTCCCTCGACCCGTTTCATGTAGAGCGCACCGTTGCACCACCCCGAGCTCATTGGGGGGGTATCGTCAAAATGGTCACTGAGCCACGCCTCGCGTGTAATGTCCTCGAGGAGAAAGAGGAGTGCTTGGGACAATTCCGCCTGTGCGGATGCCGAGCGGTTCGCCCGCTGCGTCGTGACGAACGACCCCACCACCACCACGAGGGTGATCGAGATGAGCGCGAACGCCACGAGCATTTCGAGCATAAGCTCCCCGCCCATTCGCCGTATAGGCGCGCCACACGCGTGGTGCGTACGAAACATCTGTCTGTGGGCGGTACCGAAGCGCATGTGTTACGTTAGAGCGGTACGATGTAGAACAAACCCATCTTGTTCACCACGAGCGTTCGCGTTTCACCACTGCTCGCCTGTAGTGTCACTCGGGCCGCATCGAGTAGGGTACCCGTGTCGTCGAACATGAGCGCTCCGCGCTCGCTACGCCTGAAGTGTACGTCGAGCGTGTCCGTGGTCCCCGAACAGGTGCCCGTCTCATTTCCTGTTTTACAAATCTCGCTCACCGTCACCGTGCCAGGCATGGTTTGCATTTCGACTATCCTTGACGCTTCGTTGGCGTAGGTACTGTCCGCAGAAACCGCCGTTGTCCCGGCGCCACCGTACACCGCGATCTCGTTTGTGCCCTGTGCGATATGTACGCCGTAGCCACGGTCGAACCTGTCAGATGCAGCAGTATCGCCATACGCACGCCCACCGCGCCCCAGGGTCTGTACGTACGAGAGCGTCGTATTGAGCTGGCGGATGGACGCGTCGATGCTTAGGGTCGAGCGCGAGTTCGCGACACCCCACGCAAGTCCTCCCGCGAGCATCCCGAGGATGGCAACTACTGTCAAAAGCTCGATAAGGGTGAAGCCGGTTGTGCGCCGCAGTACCATGGTGGAGTACGGCACACATCACCCCTTACGGCAATAGTTGAGATCGGTCTCCGAATCATCTCCGCAAGCCACGGTGAGTATGGTGCCGGTCACACCATTCCGCGCCGCCGCGTTCCCCTGTTCGAGCGTCGCAGCGACCACGTAGCTCTTGCCATCGCCAGCGACCCCATACGCGTACACATATGAACCCGTGTTCGTGGGATCGTTCGGCACCGTGGGAAGGTACGTACTAAGCGGCAACCCGGGACTGCCCGCACAGGATGAGCCGGACGCTTGCGCAACAGCACTGCCAGCAAGGGTCGCCGGATACGACCGACACCGTGTGTAGTACATCTCAAGCGCGAGCGCGATCTGATCAACGTCCGTGATGCGCCGCGAATCGCGCGCTCGCTTGCGCGAGCTTTCGAAACCGGTGAGGATGGTCGCCGAGAGGATGCCGATGATCGCGATCACCGTCATGAGCTCTATCAGGGTGAAGCCTCGACGATGCGCTCCGGTCTGGTCGAACATAGAATAAGAGGATACGGATAAAGCGGGGCACGCGACTCACGGTGCTACGTGTCTACAAGTATACGCGTGAACCATCCTCTGCGCGTCCAGTTATCAACAGGCACGGGGGTTAGGGGACGTCCGACACACTGCATCCAACACTAGTGCAACTTATCACCCGGGCGCCCGCAGTATTATGGGCACAGAACAAGAATTCGTGGTCGTTCGCCCCCCCCTCGAACACGCACGAGCCCGCACCACCATACTCCCACCCTAACCCGAGATCTGGCCAAATCTGGCTCGTAGCATCACACACGTAGTCCGTTGCCGGCGCGCTCGTGCCCGGCTCGAAGAGGTCGGAGCCATCGTCCATGCACACGATGGCAACGACCTGTGCACTGCGCGCGGTGACAAGTGCCCGTGCTTCGCGGGCACGCTCACGCGGGCTCGTTAAAGCCGCAAGCACCACGCCCGCGAGAAGTCCGATGATGGCTATTACGAGGAGAAGCTCGATGAGGGTGAAGCCGTGTTGGGTACGAATCGAGCTCATGTAAGAACAGTATTATTCTAAATTACCACTCAGTGCCTATTGTTTTCAACAAAAACCCTACCATGTGGCGATATTTTTGTACGTAATGATTTATTTTTACATGATACTTTAGTGAGGATGAATACATACACAAAAAGCGCCGTCATGGCGCTTTTTGTTTTCCTTGTGAGGTAAGGCAAGATGAATTTGCTTTACCACGGATGCTGGATAGTATTTTCCTACCCCAATGCTCATCCCAAACTCACCTAGTTTCGTGTACAACCAGTTGCTGTGCAAGTGAATGTTGCAGAACCATTGGTTATGGTGTAGCTAAAATTATCGGTACCTGAGTCAGTGACAGCGCCATAGGCCCAACCGGTCGGAAGAGGAGGAAACTTGTCATTAACTACGCTCGCTGTCCCACAAACGTCCACCGTAATTGCCTCGGCGTTCGTGTCGATAGTAGCTGCAGCGTGGGCAACGCTACCGCCCCCATCGCGGCACACCTGCATTACGGGAACAACGCTACGGGCCGTTGACAACGCGGACGCCTCCCTTGCCTTTGCACGTTGGCTTCCCAACCCCGCAAGCACGACGGATGCGAGAATACCGATAATGGCGATCACCACGAGAAGTTCTATGAGGGTAAAACCGCGACTCTTTGTGTTAACCATACTGCGTATTAGAAATATGCACTGCTAATGGGTAAAATGCGCATAGGCCGCGCACGTGCTACGTACATTGTAGCTGCTCACGGGTGACACGCAAGGATGCGGCATTTCTCCCTGGGGATAACCAGACCGTCACTTGATGGACATGGTGATGCTGTAGATGGGCATCAAAACCGATGCAATGAGCGTACCCACGCCCCCCGCGAGCATAATGATCATGAGCGGCTCAATGAGGCCCACGAGCGTGTCGACGGCCTGGTTCACCTCGCGCGTGTAGAAGCGTGAGAGCGTGTCGAGGATGGTCCCAAGCTCACCGGTCTCCTCGCCGACCCGGATCATCTGCACCATGATGCCCGGTATCTCCGGGTGCGCGCTAAACGCTTTGGAAATCGCTGCACCGTTCTTGATGTCTTCGCGCGCCTGGGTGAGCGCGTGTTCGTACGCAATGTTGTCGACAACGCCTGCCGCGATCTCGAGCGTACGCACCATGCCGATGCCACTCGCGAGCATGGTGCTCAAGGTATCCGCAATACGCGCGAGGTAAAGCTTGCGGTACAAGTTGCCGACGAACGGCACCTCGATCTTCAAATGGTCGAAATACACGTGCCCGGCGGGCGTACGATAGAAACGAATCGCGGCGATCACCCCAAGGGCAAGTATGCCGAATATAAAAATACCGTAGGAACGAACCACGTTACTCGCGACCATGACAATGCGTGTGTAAAAAGGTACCTCAACACCCGACTCGGTAATCATTTTCATAAGGTTCGGAATGACCAAGGTGAGCATGAGGACCATCACCACGATAAAGGTCACCACCACGAACGCCGGGTACACGAGTGCATGGCGCGCACGTGAGGTGATCTCGTAGTTGCGCTCGAGGTACTTCGCCAGGTACTCGAACTGCTCCTCGAGGCGCCCGGACTCCTCGCCGGTGAGGATCATGTTGCAGTAGAACGACGAGAACACCTGGGGGTGCTTTGCCAATGCACCACTAATGGTTGAGCCGGCCTGGATGTCGTCAGCGATCTGGGTAAGCACCCGCTGGATGGTCGGGTTTTCCGATTCGCTCCCGAGCATGCGAAACACACGGAGCGCGCTCACGCTCGCGTGGAAGAGTGTCGAGATCTGGCGCGAAAGGATGACGAGCTCTTTTTGCGACACACGGTCGAAGAACGCGATGTTCCCCAAGAGTGTGGGCTTCTTGTCGGCCGCCTCGATGCTCGTGATGATATGCCCATCCCGCTGAAGCGCACTGATCGCGGTATCCTCGCTCACCGCATCGATGGTGCCGCTCTGCTCGACACCTTCTTGGTTTATGATCGTGTACTTGTACAGCATATGAGAAGGTGCCTCCTCCGTTGCGCGCGGGAGCACCGAAACCGCTACAGGAGGCGCTCGAGCCCCTCCGGATCCGAGGAAGCGGTAACGGCTTGCTCCACGGCGATCTCACCGGCGCGCACCAGCTTCACAAGCGATTGGTTCATGCTGATCATACCCTCTTCCGACCCGGTCTCTATCAGGGTGTCGATCTCGTGCGTACGCTCCTCTCGTATGAGGTTCGATACGGCCCGATTACAGATGAGGAGCTCGTACGCGGGGATCCTACCTCCGGCGATGCGGGGGATGAGACGCATGGAGAAGATACCGGTAAGACTTGCCGCAAGTTGCACCCGTATCTGTCCCTGCTGATGCGCCGGGAAGCTGTCCACGATGCGATCGATCGTCTGTGCGGCCGTGTTCGTGTGAAGCGTCGAGAACACGAGGTGTCCCGTTTCCGCGGCGGTCACCGCAGCACCCATCGCCTCATGGCCGCGCATCTCCCCGAGGAGGATAACGTCCATGTCCTGTCGGAACGCACTGTGCAGACCGGCTTCGAACGAAGCGGTGTCCGGTCCCACCTCACGTTGGTCGATGATGCACTGCTTGGGTGTATACACGAACTCGATCGGGTCTTCGATGGTGACAATGTGTGCAGCACGGTTCTGGTTAACGTGCTCGATCATTGCGGCAAGGGTCGTGCTCTTCCCCTGCCCCACCGGCCCGACCACCAGGAAGAACCCCTGTCGATGTTCGGTGAATCGAAGGAGCTCGGCCGGCACGTTCAGCTCCTCGAGGGTCGGTATCGTCGCCGGTATGAGGCGTAGCGCCACCGACACGGCACCCCGCTGTATGCAACCATTGCCACGGAACCGCACTTTTGAGCGTTCGTTGTAGTACGAAAAATCAACCTCGTGTGTTTCATCAAAACGATGTCGCTGGTCCGGAGTGAGTATGGAAGCCAAAAGCTCCGCGACCTGCTCGTGGGACAGCTCATTGAAGTTGGCAAGCGGAAGCAAGGAGCCGGATACGCGCATCGTGGGGCGGGAGAACGCGTTCAGGTGGAGGTCCGAGGCCGCCTCTTCAACCACGAGCGACACCATCTCATCAAGGTACTTCTGTGGCTTTGTCTCGGTTCGCGGTTGGATGGTCATGAGGTTTTCTAAAAGGTGCCTCGGCTACGCCGCACGTTCCTTCTCAATGAGCTTGTTCACGTACGTGAGCACTTCTGATGGTAGGGTGTTCGCCTTCACGAGGTACCCATTAATGCTGAACGACCGTGCCCGTTCCACGTCCTTGTCTTGGCCTTCGTTCGAGAGTACCACGAGCACCGTCCGGTCACTGCAGAGGTTTTCCTCACGGATCGTTTTGAGGAGCGTGTAGCCGTCCACTTTCGGCATGATGAGATCCAGCAGCACCGCATCATACGTCGTACCATGCGCACGCAAATCTTCGAGCGCGAGCGCACTGTCCGTAAAACACACCACGGTATACCCGGCCTGCTTGAACTTGAGGTTGTACATGTCAAGCAAGAACAGGTCGTCGTCAACGATGCAAACGGTACGCGGCTCTCGTTCTTGTTTGGTCATAAGCGATGATGTGTGTTACCTATAGGGACCATTATACAAGGTCGCGACCGTTTTGTTCAATCGCTTGCATGTCCGCCCCTTGCGTACCACCATCCTCGGACATCGACACCGTGTCCGCCTGGACCTGTTCTGTCGACACCTCTTCGCTCACCTGCACACCCCCGATTACCGCTATTTCTTCGAACGGCACCACCTTTTGGGCAGCCTTGACGATCGTGTCCTCTTTTAGGGTGAGCATGCCGTGCCTGCGCGCGATACCGTAGACCACTGCCTCATCAGCATGCGTAAGGATCGCTTTACGCACATCGTCGTTCACCTCAAGCATCTCGTACACACCGATCCGCCCCCGCGTACCCGCCGGGCACGAGGTAGAGGGTTCGATGCCAAAGAACTCTTTCGGGGTCGGTATTCGGGAACGGTACGCTTCCGGCATGTCGGCGAACTGCGACGCGAGCATATGCTGAAGTGTGTCATCTATCGGAATGCGTTTGCCGCTTTCCGGACACAGGCGACGTACGAGGCGCTGTGCTACGATGAGGTTCAAGGTCGGCGCGAGAAGGAACGGATCAACCCCCATGTCGATGAGACGCGGCACGGCACCGGCAGCGTTGTTCGTGTGCAGGGTCGAAAGCACCAAGTGCCCGGTGAGCGCCGCCTGTACCGCAAGCTGTGCGGTCTCTTTATCGCGAATCTCACCGACCATAATGATGTCAGGATCTTGCCGAAGAATGCTACGTATGCCGGCTGCGAACGTGTATCCAATCTCCGGACGCACCTGTGATTGGTTCACTCCCTCGATGTTGTACTCGACCGGGTCTTCGAGCGAAAGGACGTTGTTCCCCATGCGATCCACCTCGTTCAACATTGCGTAGAGCGTCGTGGACTTACCGGAACCGGTGGGGCCGGTGATAAGGATCATACCGTATGGCGCCTGCACGGCACGTTGCACCGTTTTAAGCTGCGTTGCATCCATACCGAGCTCTTCCAGGGTTATCTTGCCCCGCTCGCTGTCCAGGATACGCAGCACTGCCTTCTCTCCGTAGTACGTGGGGAATGTGGAAACACGAAAATCAACCCGTCTACCCCCTATGGTTGCAGAAAAACGACCATCCTGAGGTTTGCGTCGCTCGTCCAATTTAATGCCGGAAAGTACCTTGACACGAGCAACAACAGAACGTTGCACCTTCGCGGGCAGGACAAGCGATTGGTTAAGGACACCATCAACACGGTACCGCACTCGAAGGTGGGCAAACTCGGGCTCGATGTGAATGTCGGACGCACGAACGTCAATCGCACTTCGCAGAATGGTCGCCACGATCTTGGTTATCGGTGCCTGTTCAACCATCTCGATCCCTTTGTCATGTTTCCCTGCTTCTTGCAGAGTTTGCTCGAGGTCGTCCACATCCTGACGACTCGCATCGATGTTGGTGATATCGCTCGCCTCCCCCACGTCCCCCCCGGTACCCTCTATCTGCTGGAGCGCCATATTCACCTCGCTCGTCACGCCACGATATGCTTCAAGCGCCTTTTGGTAATCTTCCTCCGAGATGAGGAAAACCTTGAATGGCACCTTTTCCTTGGCAGAGATGAAGTTGAGCGCATCGATCGCTTCAAGGTTGTCCGGATCGACGATACCGACCTCGAGCGCACCATCAACAAGAGCAAGGGGTGCCACGTGGTAGTGTTTCGCGGATTCCTCCGGAATGTAACGTAACGTATCGTACGCAACATCTTTATCACCGAACACACGAACGGGTATACCCCAATGTTCCGCTTTTGCGGCAAGGATGTCTGTTTTGGAAACACCTTTCGTGTAGAGGAGTTCATCAACACCCACATTCGAGGTGCGTACCTCGTTCATGATATCGGCCACATCACGCTCGGTAATAAGGCCTCGGGAGCACAAAATGGGAAGTATGTCGAGCATGGACTCAGTGCGTCGGGGTCGTCGACGCGTTTTGAGGAATCACGACAGGGACGACCAGCGCTCGGTTTAGGGGAAGGAACGGGTTCGGACGTGCTAAAACGGGTGCGGCAAGCTGTATGTTACGATCGACCAGCTGTGTGTAAGCCGGGAGAGTGAAGAGTTCCCCCCTCAGTTCAGTGTCTTCCAGCATGTCGAGAAACGCAATGACGTCTTTTTGGGCTTCTTCAGTTGCTTTTTGCACCTGCTCGGCGGTCACCAAGCTGGATTTGAAAAAATCCTGTTTCGTTGCAAGAAAGTAGCCAAAAGCGCTCAACGCGCAGAGCCCGATAATGGTGATAATGTGGGTGAGCGTAGTCCGGTTCATGGTGTATCTTTTGGTTCGAGCCAGTACGTTTGGAGCGCAATGGTGTATGAAAGTGCGACCGGAACAACGGTACCGGTGTAGCTCTGTAGGGATTCGGCAGCGACCGCCCGCTGTTTGATTTCTTCGGGCGAAAGGGATGCTTGATCGATGGAAAGAGCGGTGACGTCGAACAGGGAGAGACTGGTTTCAAGCTCGCCCATGAATGCACGGAAATCTTCGTAGGTTCCCGTGCACGAAACGGTCAAGACGGCCGATGCAAGGTCGTGTACTGCACCCACCTGCACACCACTCTCGTTTTGTGCCTTGTCGCCTTTGGAACCGGGTAGTCCAAAACTTTGGATGGTGATGTGGTTCCTGCGTGCGATATCGTCCACCTCGACGATATGTCGTACGGTGTCTAAACGTACGGGAAGTAAGACTCCAAGCCGCCCCAGATCTTCTGCGGAAAAAGCTGCTTCAAGCCCCAGGAGCTCTTCCAGCTTCGAAGTGAGGTCTTTTGATTTTTTGAACGCCGTATTGACAAGGTTTTCCTGTTCTTGCAATACCTGCACCGCCTGAAGACCGGGGTATATGTACGTCGAAATGAGCCCGATGGAAATGAACACGAAGAGTAACGGTGCAATGTAGTTCGACATGGTCTTGGTCACTCCAGTGCGGACCCCGTCGTGTTTGGCACGACATCCGTAGGTACATGAAGGTTGAACGAAACGAGCGTTTCGCTTGCTTGCATACGCACGGAAAACGATGCTCCGATCGTACTCGCCCCATTCTTCTCCTGGTCCTGCGCGAGACTGCTCAAAATGATGTCCCTAAAAGACACCTCATTGTATGCGTTCGTCTGTTGCGCCACGGCAGCATATCCGGATGCGCGCCCATCAAGAGTAAGGTCGGGCTTCCACCCGTTGGTGTCAGGGATACCTTTGTAGAGGAGCTTTGTGTACTGTACGTCACGGAGCGTGCTCTTTTCAAGCACCTCGAAGAGTGGCGAAAGGGCGACGTGGCGTTCGACCAGTTCTTTTGCCACGACCATTCGTGAGTCGAGCTCTTTCAGACGACGAACAATCGCCGGCTGGAACGAATCTTTTTCTTTTGTTAATTTTGCGCGTAGCTCCTCAAGCGAGCTCGCCTTGATGCGCGTGTACCCGAACACACCAAGCGAAGCCATGATCGTGAGCACGAACACGATTAACGTCAGTATGTACCCGGGACCGTACGCAGAATGCGCGCGGTGCGTGTAGTGACCGGGCTTCCCCCCCACCACATCTTCCTGCAGGGACTTCTTGGGTATGAACGAGGTGTTGAATTTCGGCTCCATACAAACGCCATCAAAGACGCTTTACATTCGTAGTATAAATCTACTTGGGTATGCCAACAAAGTTCCTTATCCACCAATCGCCTTTGCAAGGGCAAAGCGATACCACCTCCGTGAGGTGACTTTCTTAGTGCCCACTCCGCTCGTGTAGCATGCGGAGCGCAACCCCTGTGGACACGGCAAAGCTCGGACCGATACGATGCAGCACATCCTCGAGAAACGCGGGGGTCTGTACGTGCGCGTATGGATTGGCCAGTTCTATTTCAAGCTCGAGCTGCTGGCGCGCGAACTCATTGACCCCCTTCAGGAGCCCGCCACCCCCGGTAATGATGACTTTGGTGATGACCTTGTTGTATTTGCGTTGGAACCCGAGGAGCACTCGCCTCATATCCGAGAACACACGCTCCATGGTGAGCACGGATGCATGAGACACGTGCATGATGTCCTCGTTCGCCGTTCCTTGGAGGATTCCCACCTCACGCTTAAGCTCTTCGGCTTTTGCGATACTTATGTGCGTCGAGCTCGCAAGCGCACGGGTGATATCCTGCGACCCGACGGGCACCACGTGCGATGCGAGTATGATACCGAGCTCGATGATGTAGAGTTTGCTCGTTGAAGCGCCCAAATCGATTATGGCGACGGGGGCGAGGCTTCGCGAAACGGTCGCACGCATGTTCGAGAACACCTCGATCTCGTAGAAAAGCGGGGTGAGACCGGCGAGCCGCAACGTCTCAGTATACTTTTGGAGCGTCTCGTTATTCATGGCAACCATGAGCACCATTTTTTTGGTGAGAGCGATGGTCTGCGCCTCTTCCAGGTCCTGTGCCCCTTCGAACAAGCGTTGTTCAGCCTCAGGTATGATGAACCAATCCAACTGCACCTCGTTGATGGGGACCGGAACGTACTTCCGCGCCTCGATCGGTATGACCGTTTCGAGTTTTTTGGGGTCCAGGGGAGGCACCTCGATGAGCTTTACGAGACTTGCGGCGAACGGCACCGAGGCGCCACACACTGTGGTGGTCACACCTGCTTCGCGCATAAGGTCCTTGAGAGCTTGGGCAATTTTGTCGGGGGCGATGTTCACGGATTGCCCGACCTCCGCATTGCCGAGCGGACCGAGTGCAATCTCGCCATACGTCTCAAGCTGAGCAACGTCCTGATTCTTCCGTAGCTGAACAAGCTTGATTGTCGATGAGCCTATATCGACACCGAGTACACTCGTGTCAGCTTGCCGTAAGATGCTGCTTTCAAGAAATTTGAGACCTTTGTCGAGAAAAGGGAGCTGTAAACCCATACAAGACAGCACGTACGATCGTGCGGTATACGTGATAAGTATAGCGCACAAGCCCATGAAGCGATAGACTCACGAGTATGGGAGTATTGCACACCTTGTGGCTCACGCTTCTCGACACCTTGGCGCCGCGACACCCGCACGATCGCCGGTACGATACGCTCGAGGTCCACACGCTCGCACCTGTCGCCAGGCGCATCATGGTACATGGAACACCCTCATGCCTTGCCCCCTTGCCGTACGACCACGCGCTCGTGCGAGATGCTGTGCACGCGGCAAAATACCGGGGGCATGAGCGTGCTGCAACCCTGCTCGGTGAGGTGTTGGTGCCGTTTGCCGCGGAAGAGCTCGCGGAGAGGCGGGCGTTCGGTACGTACACCGCACCGATCCTTATACCTATACCACTTCACCCGAGTCGTTTGCGGGAGCGCGGTTTTAACCAAGCGGAACGTATCGCCCGTGCGTTGCATGCTGCCATGGGCGATCAAACGATCATGCTTGACACCACCGTGCTCGTGCGAACACGCGATACCGGCACACAAACACATCAACTCGGACGCGCCGCACGAGCACGCAACATGCGTGGTGCTTTTTCGGTTGCCAAACCGAAGTGCGTTACGTACGCGGATATCGTGCTCCTCGACGACGTGTACACGACCGGTGCCACGATGCGAGCGGCATGCGGCGCGCTCCGTGCTGCGGGTGCACGCTCAATTCTATGCGTGGCGGCGGCACACTGAGTGTGGTACGATATCCTCCGTACCGTAGGAGGGTTGGCTGAGTGGTCGAAAGCGCCTCACTGCTAACGAGGTAGGGGGTAACACCTCTCATGGGTTCGAATCCCATACCCTCCGCAGTGATAGAAAGCCCGCGCTTGCGGGTTTTCTTGAATAAAGATGGGGTGGGATTCGAATGGATCACATATGGTGTTCTACCTCTCTTTCCAACAATACCAATGCTAACTTGAGCGCTTTTATTCTACGTACGAGCAGTGTGTGTTGAGAGGTGCCCTGCTTTAGTTTTGGGAACACTTTCTCACATTTGCTCACTGTTGAGGTTAATGAACGAAGCGCTTCGGTTAACTCCTCTATCGTGAAAGTTCCCATGATTTGATTATACACTACATGTGTAACTACGTGGTCCTTCTACAACATAGTGAACTGAGGAAGCTCAAAGTAGTTAGACGGTACTGACCAAAAAGTTCTAATCTCGTCTACTACCCCCCGCCAAGAAAATAAAGTATCGGAGTGACCCGAGTGCCTAGTTTTGATCAAGAACCCCGCGGGGTAAGGGTTTCGCCAATTCAAAAAGAAAAGAGGCGACACCTTGCGATGCCGCCTCTTGGGTTGTGCTCTCGGCCATTGAGCTACTTTGCTTTCTGGCTTTCGGGCGGGATGAGTGTCGGGTTCACGGCCTCCTTCATGTCGCTGAGGTCGCCGACGATCATCATGGACGGCTCCTTCGCGCCGAGAATCGCCTCGTAGGCAGTCGGCACGCGATGAACGCGCCCCTTGCCGTTCTCACCCGGCAACCAGAAGCCAGCTCGGTCTGCACCAGTTTCGGCGCAATCCCAGCCGAGACAGCCGACGAGTTGCAACGGCTCCTTGTTGTGGATCACGGCGTGCTCGGGGACTTGGAAGTCGCCGCGCGGCGTGTAGAGCGTGATCGGATCGCCGATGAAAATCGGGTCGCCACACCACGCGCACCGAATTGCCATCTTGCCGATGCAGTCGAGGCAGTAGTCCACCGAGCCGTTGTCGTTCTTCGGCATCTTCGTGGTGATGGTGCGCCCGAACGCCGAAACCGAACCGCTACGCTGTGTGTAGTGGCCGCATTTCACAGCCTCGTAGCGGAGTGGGCTGAGAGCCCCCAGCCGCAAAAACAGGTTGCTGATACTCATCTGTTCTCCTTTCGTTTTGGATTTGGGAATATGCTACTCGGATAGCAATTTAGCATTAAGTTATGACGAATGTCAAACGTCTATTTCTAGACTGTAGAAATAGCAGTTCAAACAGCGTGAGCGATACTGAAAAGCTTAGTAGGGCGATACACTATCCATTGAACCACTCGGACCACAAAAAGTCCGAAACCTTGAGAGGTTCGAACTTTTTGACGAAACGGTGTATCTATACCATTGCCTAAAATAAGACCTCGGCATAGGTCCGATACTTTTAACTACCTGCGGAGGGGGAGGGATTCGAACCCTCGATCCAGTTTCCCGGATGCCGCATTTCGAGTGCGGTGCCTTCGACCACTCAGCCACCCCTCCAAACCCTGTTACGTTTGGCGCATTCTACTCCCTTTTGGCCCGTATCACAAGAAAAACAGGCAACGTCACTGCTACCGGCGTAGTATACTACCCACATGCAACCGACAGACAACGTGACCGATGTGTTCCGGCTCCAGGAGCCCCAGAAACGGGCTTTACGGAAACTTGGGATCGGCACCACGAGCGACCTGTTGCGTCACTTCCCCACCCGCTACGAACGCGGAGGGGAACACATGAGCGTTGCGGGTATCGTGCGCGGGAATGACACGACGCTGTACGGGGTCATACGCGAACCGGAAGCGCGCGTGGCATGGAAAACGCGCCGCCCCATGAGCGAAGCGTGGCTCGAGGATGCCACCGGTAGAGTGAAGCTCATGTGGTTCAATCAGCCATACATGGCGCGCATGCTTCCCGACGGTATATATGTGCAGGCGCGAGGACGCGTGGAGGGCACACGCTCGCTCTATGTGGCGAATCCCGAAATAACACGCGTTGACGCCCTCCCACCCTACCAGGGGGCAGGTGCGATGTACGGTGCAACCGAAGAAACGGGGCTATGTGCCGTGTACCCGGAGACTGTCGGTATCACCTCGCGGTGGTTCAGGCACGCGATCAGCAAAGTGCTCGATGCAAAGGTGCACGAACAGTGTCCCGACCCCATTCCCCTCGAGGTGCGGACACGCTACCACCTGCCGTCGCTCGCGACAGCGCTCATGCACATTCATACACCCACGAATGAGCGCGTGTACCTTGCCGCTCGAAAACGCTTCGCCTTCGAGGAGGTATTCATCCTCCAGGTGGCCCGGCAGCAGACACGCCGCCGTTATGACGCGTTGCCCACGCTCACCATACCGGACGGTCGAACGCGTGTCACACCCTTCGTAGAACGACTGCCCTTCTCGCTCACCCGAGGTCAGTACGCTGCTATAAACCACATTCTTACGGACATGGCACGGTCGCGCGCCATGAGCCGCCTTCTTGAGGGCGACGTGGGATCTGGCAAGACCGCAGTTGCTGCGGCGACCGCGTACGCCGTGGTCACGAGCGCACCGATCGGGCGCCCCTCCGGAACGCTCCAGGTCGCCTACATGGCACCCACCGAGGTACTCGCCGAGCAGCACTTCACCTCGTTTATCGCACTGTTCAAGCACCTTCCCATACAGATCGGCCTGGTGACAGGCACGGTCTGCAAGAAGTTCCCCTCGAAGGTGGACCCGACCGCCGCCACGAACATTTCGAAAACCCAGCTCCTTTCGTGGGTGGCGAACGGTGAGATAGCGATCCTTCTTGGAACGCATGCGCTCATTGAAAAACGAGTGACGTTCCGTGACCTCGCGTATGTGGTCATTGACGAACAGCACCGCTTCGGTACACGCCAGCGCATGGCGCTTGCCCGCAAAGACGGCCTCATGCCGCACCTGTTGAGTATGACCGCAACGCCGATACCTCGAACTCTCGCACTCGCACTCTTCGGTGACCTCGACCTGACCGTGCTCGACGACATGCCGCCGGGCCGCAAGCCGGTCGTGACCACGGTCGTCCATGCAGCGGGCAGGACCGCCATGTATGAAGCACTGCGACGAGAGCTTGATAGCGGGCGACAAGCATACGTGATCTGTCCCCGCATCGATGAACCCGACCCACGCAAAGAGCTCGCTGTACAAACACGCTCGGTCCTTGCGGAAGCGACCCGCTTGCGGGCGACCGACCTCAAGGGATACCGGATTGACGTACTGCATGGTCAAATGAAACCGATGGAGAAAGATGCCGCCATGCGCGCGTTCCTGGCACACGATTGTGACGTACTGGTAGCAACGTCGGTCGTTGAGGTCGGGGTCAATGTGCCGAACGCGACCGTGATTATTATAGAGGGTGCCGAGCGTTTCGGCCTCGCTCAGCTCCACCAGCTTCGGGGACGTGTCGTACGCTCAACACACCAAGCGTACTGCTACGCCCTTACGAGCGAGGGGGGCACGAATACCCGCCTACGCGCATTTACACGCGCAAAAAACGGTTTTGAGCTTGCAGAACTTGATCTCAAGATACGTGGCCCCGGTGAGCTGTACGGGCGCGAGCAGTCCGGCATGAGCGACGTGGGCATGGAAGCCCTCAGGAACATTCGCCTCGTCGAGGCTGCACGCACTGAAGCGCAGCGCATCGTACAGGAAGATCCACACCTCGCAGAACATCGTGCACTTGCCGAGGCGGCGATATCCCGCTCCCACAAGATCCACATCGAATAAAAGGTGTCAGGAACCTTTTCCCTATTTTTATACCACTTTCACCGAACATCTGCCCCGAATCCGATGAAAAGGTGTCAGGAACCTTTTCCAGTATTTTAAAAAAAGAAACCACGAACCGAGTGTTTTTATACAAAAAGGTTCCTGACACCTTTTTAGGAGCGGATGGGACGGCCACGTGAGCGGATCGTCGAATCGAGCTCGTGAACACGAACCATCTCGTCCATCCACATGCCTGCGCCATAGGGCCGCCCACGTTTCAAGGAAAGTCGTATCGCCTCCATTTCTTCCTTGTTCTGGGGTGTATTCAAAAGCTCCGAGTAGCCTTCCGGCGGGGGGACAGGCCACGGAGCGAGGAGTGACCGTTGCTGTTCGGAACCATACGTACGACGCCACCCGCTCGACCAGCGCCAATTTTCTGCTCTGTCCGCAAGGTTTGCCCGGAGCGCGTTTCGTTCAACGTAGCGCACAAGGCGAATGAAATGCGTATCGTTTTGGCATAAGTTCGATTTGTAACGACCTTGGTATATGTGACCCTCCCCCACAGAACCATGCGCGGTGTGCCAACGCTGCGTGTGTGTAAGGGTAAGCCACGTAAAAAAACGCACCAGATCACCATCCTTTTCAGGCATCACGACAAAATGCCAATGGTTGGGCATGATGCAGTACCCGAAAATACGCATGTTCGTTCTCAATTTCGCCTCTATCAGAACGTACTCGAAAGCTTCATAATCGGCATCCGTGAGAAATATGCGCCCCGACGCATTTGAGCGGTTCCACACATGGTAGATAGATCCACCGACGTCAACACGAAGTGTGCGTCCCATGGCTCCACAGTAGCACGAAAAAGGTGTCAGGAACCTTTTTAGGGTGTGTATAACAAGAAAGAGGGGTGCACATGGTGAAAAAGTGAGAAAAGGTTCCTGACACCTTTTCATGGGTTTTGTGGGGGTGGAGTGGTGAAGGTGTGAGGTAGCATGGGGAAAAGGTTCCTGACACCTTTTTTGTTTGGGTAACACAAAACCCCCGCTCCGCGGTGGGAGAGGGGGTTCGTGTTGCTACGACATCTGGTCGAAGCGTTCCACTTCAGCGCGCTTACGCGTTGAGGTAGAGGTTGTCGGACTCGAAGTCCTCGTCAGGCGAAGCCGTGTGGCTCGAGCCGTACGGTGTTGCCGCATCGGCACTGAACGTGATCGAATCGAGCTCGACGCGGTAGTAGCCACTTACCTGCGGGTTGAGGGTGACCGTAAGCGTGAACGTCTCCTTGTCACCATCATCGATGCGGTAGGCGCTACCTTCCTTCGTTGCCGTCGAGGTGATGGCAGAGGTCGATGAGGTCGAAACCGTCGTGCCGTTCCCATCCTCGATGTGGTACACGAAGACCGAAGAGGTCGTCGCGCTCACGTAGAAGGTGTCGTCGAACGCCGATACGTCAAACTTGATCTTGTAGTCACCAACGTCGTTGGCGTTGTTGTCACCGGTCGTCTTCGTCTCGTCGATCGACACGATCTCGGCAAAGATACCCTGACTCTGAAGCGTGTGGGTCTCACCGATCGCGGTGCCCGTCAGGTCAGCATCTTCAATCGTGTTCGCACCTTCGGCATCGATCGCGTTCACTTCGGAGTCGCGAAGCGAAGCCTGGATGGTGTCGCTCTGCTCAAAGTTGCCCGTGAGTTTGTTGAGGTCCACGATCACCTTGACCGTCACCTTCTCGCCCTCCGGAATCACCACGTCGCCGCTGTCAAACTCGAAGGTCGTAGTCGCCGCAGCACCGGAACCGCCGGTCGTTGTGTAGTCATCGTACATGTCGCCGCCGATGTCGAGCTTCACGCCGCTCACCACGTCGTCAAACACGTCGGAGCCGATCGTGAAGAGGACCGGAAGCTCGGTAATCTCGATGTCATGCTCTTCAGCCTTGAGTTCGAACACGAGCACCGTTACATCATCCGTGCTGGTATCTTCCTTGACCTTGATCACCGAGGCCTTCGGGTTGCTCGATGAGAGCGACACCTTGAGCTCCTCGCCCTCGCCCGCACCCTCCGTCTTGAAGGTGCGCTCGAAGTCCGCTGACGCAAGCGTGTCTTTATCGCCAACGTACTGGTCGAGATTCTCACCATCGCGAGCGCGGATACCGTTGTCCGGAATCCACACGTTCCAGGTGGTGTTCTCGTCCTCGGTCTCGAGCGAGCTCTTCGCCGTCACGCCGATCGTGATCTTCGCGGTCTCGTCGGCGCTCATGACCTCATCGAGGCCCGTGAACTTGACCTCCCACGCATCGCCCGCGAGGTCGTCCCAGTCGCTCTTCGAACCGGCATCAACCTCGTCCACCATTTCGCCGTTTACGAAGAGCTGCACCGCATCGAAGTAGTCGTACGGCTTCTTCGAGTAGTTCGCGGTGCCGCCCGTAGCCTCAAAGCGCACGTCCACGCGCTTGAGGGACGCATCGGCATCATCCACATCGAACTCGAAGCCCGCGACCTCGGTCTCCTCGTTACCTTCCGCGACCGTCGCCGCTGAGGGCGAGCTGGAGCGCTTGAAGTCACCAAGGGAAGCCTCACCACCCGATAGGGTCGTGTCTTCCTCTTCCTCTTCTTCACCCGGAACAGTCGGAACCGTCGGAGTGGTCGGGGTCATGGGGGTGCAGAGCGTGTTCGCCTTCGCGCGCGTCGCCGCGCCGAAGATGCCCGTGCCCTTGGTCAACCCGAGCGGCGCGAGGATCTCGGAAGCGAACGCCTCCTGCATCTTCGAAACCGCCGCGGCCGTCGCCGGACCGTAGTACTGAGTCTCCATGCCGGCCGAGCCGACACCCGTCGCCGCCACCGTGTAGCCCTTGGCGTTCAGGACCTTCTGGAGATCCATAACATCAGCACCCGTTGCGCCGACCTTCAGGTTGCGAGTAAAGTTGCACGTTGCGGCAACCGCCGCAGGTGCGGCCGGGGTCTCCGTGCCAGCCTGTGCGACCACCGAGCGCGCCTCCGCCGCCTTGTCCGCGGGGATAACGTCCATCGCGATGAACAAATCAACCAACTCGGCGAGTGTCACCGCGTGCGCACGCGTAATGCTGAACGCAAACGCCACACCCGCCACCATCGCGACACCGACAAGCGCCGCCGCGATCTTGTTGAGCGTTAACTCTTTTGTCATATGCTTTCTAAATGCTACTTAGCCCCACCCTTTTGCTAGCTGGTAATGCTTGTAACTCGGGAGGGGGTGTTGTGCATCGCGCGACACGTGCCGAACTGTGACGTTTCGCCACACTCTTCACCACACACGCGCGACACACTCTTAATAATCCGGCTCTCCTTCCCCGTACCGCGTAAACGACACGGGGGCCCTCTATGCCTTGTGCAAGGCACACCACGCACACAGCCTCTCTACAATGAATGAGCTTGAAGCACTCTCTCTCACTCTCAAGAGGTGAGCGCGTCGTGTGCCTTCCGCCGGCACAGCGACACGAGCCGCCTTAACACCAAATACCATTCTTCGTTGCCTTTCTCCGGAACCTTTTCACGCCATCACCACCTCGACATAAGCCGAGCTCGTGATCGCGTACACTTACCGAATATCCTTTTTTCAACGTACTTCGCGCGTCCTCTGTCTTCCGGAAGCAACCCACCCGACGAACTTCATTACCTCCGCCAATGAAACTCGCCTCGTGCGTTCCTCCTCGGCAACTACCACCCGCAAGACGTACTGCAAAAAGCGCCGACGTCACGCATTCCCCATTATTATAGGGACAAACAGGTGAAAAACGCAACGGCGCGTGTGGATAACGGTGTATTGCGCCTTGGTCGTTTTTTCATGACCGCCAAGCACCCTGCGTCACCCCCCACACTATCCACTAACTAGTACCTTTAACACACACGCTATCCTACCAAAGTAGACGGGGGAAGGCGAACTGCCTTACATGCATACGAGTGCTATATAATTTACAAAATATTATAATTTACATGTCAATGGCCTCGACCTCCATCCACACCCCAACGTGCAGGCACACCAGCTCACGCGATACGGTAGGTGGACCAGCGACGCTCCCCCTCCTTCACAAGGACACCCTGCGCCACAAGCGCCAGGAGCTCGCGCTGCAGTGTCTTTTCACTACAGTCCCTTATTACGTTCGATACGTCTTTTACTGTTATGGCGTCCTTCTTCTGCAGGACGCTGAGAATCACAGCCCGTCTGTCTTTTTGAACCTCTTGCCTCCTCTCGACATGGTGTCTTTTTGTTGATGCCTCCGCTTCAGGGGCACGTCGTGCTTCAAAGGACACGCTGTACCCGGGCCCCTCGAACATCCTTCCCGGAGAGCTGTCTTTTACATGTCCTTCTTCCGTCCTTCGATACGGGGGAACGCTCCGCAAGGTCTCGAGCGACTCCGGCGCGGGCGCACCAAGGGGGGCGAGATCCTCGTCCGGGAACCGCCGCCCGCGCGACCACCCGATGCGCGCAAGGTACTCCGCGAGTAATGAGAGGTCGTCGGTGACAAGCGCCACGCTCTCCTGGGCGACCTGCCCCAGGTACGCACCTGCTTCAAGGAGTGCGACCGTGTGGAGCAAGCGCTCAAGGTACGCCACCCGATGTACCTGGGAACGCACGGATCGGGACGCGTCCGGTACGAGTCCGAGTACTGTCCTTTCCACCTCATCGCGCATATGTGGACGCATGTCCGCAACCTCAATGAGGGCGAGCGTGGCCGATACGATGCGGTATGTCTTTTCCATCACGTACTTCGCCACCAAGCATTCCTTTTGTCCTAGTAGACATGTTGCTTCACAAACCTTTTCTATGTTCTTGACAGCTCGTATCAGACCTGTCGCCCTGTGGTGTTGGTCCATGATGTATGTGTCCTTTGTGCCTGCACGTAGTGTCTTTTATTACAAACGGGGGTAGCGTGTTCGTGTGCCTTGAGTATAGCTCACGGACGCCTGTCCGCAAGATTGCGCGGGCTGCGTCCGCGTCGTGCAAGATGCACGGTTAGGTGACGTGGGCGTATGCCACCGTGCCGGTTTTACGGTGACACCACGTACGTCCCTATGCACAACAACGCCACTCTCGATGTGTTACACTATGAATCTACAACCATGGCGAAAGACACCGCTTCTTCACGCAGCAAGCGCACGAATGGGGCGGAGCAACCCTCGCTCTTTGTGCGCCTTTTTCGTTCGTTCAGCGCCATCGAACGAGAAACGGCGCGCGGCATCGGCGGTGTGTTCCTCATTGTACTCACCCTCCTCCTTATCCTTTCCCCGCTACACATGGCGGGGGTACTGGGAAACCGTGCCTACCAGGGACTATTCTGGTTCTTTGGGATCGGCTACTACGTCCTGCCGCCCCTCTTCGCTTACTGGGCTTTCTCCCTCTTTGCCATACACCACGATGAGGATGCCCGCACCCCGGTACGGAACACCGGCCTCGTGCTCTTCTTTTTCTCCTTGCTCGGCACCATCGGCGTGCTCGCCGAAACGTACGCCGGCGCTGTCGGCCGCACGGTTGCCCACCCTTTGCTCACCTACCTCGACCAGGTCGCAACGCTTGTGATCCTGGCAGGGCTCATCACCATATCCTTCCTCCTCGTGTTCGAGAGCGCCCTTTTGGTCGCCCTGTTCAAGCGAGCAACCTCCCACCTGCGGCGAGACACCGTACCGGTCAACTCCTCCTCCCCCGTGACACCCCCTCCCGCATCGCCACTGACCGCACCGGAAGAGGCGGTTTCCGAAGTGAGGGGTGGAATCCCGAATAGCACGTACGACGACACCGACGAGGATGAGGATACGGATGACGAGGACCTTGCGTATACCCCACCCCCACCGGCACCCCCACCCAAAAAACGCTCTGTTCGCGTCGTGGACCTCTTAAGTACCTACACCCCACCTCCGCTCGACCTCCTCGAGCCAGACCGCAACAAAGCGCTCGCGGGCAATACCAAAGCACGCGCGAACACCATTCAGCAAACCTTCCGCCACTTCAACATCGCGGTCGAAATGGACGAGATTGTGGTCGGTCCAACGGTCACCCGTTTCGCCCTGAAACCGGCCGAGGGCGTCAAACTGTCACGTATCGTGAGCCTCCAACAAAACATCGAGCTCGCGCTCGCCGCTTCACCCATACGTATCGAAGCACCCATACCGGGCCGTTCGCTCGTGGGTATCGAGGTACCGAACCAAAGTCGCTCCACCATCGGGCTCGGGGGACTCCTCTCTTCGCCCGAGTTCACCGATGAGGAGGCGCCGCTCTTTGTTGCACTCGGCAAAGACATCACCGGCAGCGCCCACTACGCAAACATGGGGAAAATGCCCCACCTCCTCGTTGCGGGCACCACCGGATCAGGAAAATCGGTGATGATACACTCCCTCATTACCTCACTCCTCTACCACAACAGTCCCGATCGCCTGCGCCTCATCATGGTGGACCCGAAACGCGTCGAGCTCACCCTCTACGACGGGATACCCCACCTCCTCATGCCCGTGATCATGGATGCGAAGCGCTGCATCCAAGCACTCACGTGGGCGGTCAAGGAAATGGAAAGACGTTATGATACCCTCCAGAAGCACAAGCTTCAGGATCTCACGAGCTACCACCGAACCGTCGTGGAACCGGCCTACGCCGAGCTTGCAAAACGCGGTGTACACGAAAGCGACGCGATCGACCCCGCTGACGCACCTCCCGAGCGCCTCCCCCACATCGTGATCTTCATTGATGAACTCGCCGACATCATGAGCGCGTACCCGCGCGAACTCGAAGCGGTGATCGTGAAGCTCGCCCAGAAGAGCCGGGCCGTGGGAATCCACCTCGTGCTCTCGACCCAGCGCCCCGAGGTCAAAGTGATCACCGGCCTCATCAAGGCGAACATTCCGACCCGCATCGCCCTCAAGGTGAACAACATGACCGATTCCCGCACGATTATCGACCAGAACGGAGCGGACCGGCTCCTCGGCGCGGGCGACTTGCTCTACCTTTCCTCCGATATGTCGAAGCCGAAACGTCTTCAGTCACCCTTTGTCACCACCGACGAGATTAAGAATGTTGCTGCGCACCTCATCAAGCACAATCCGCCGACCCTGGGGATCATCCTCGAGGCACCCGACGATGAGACCGACGACCGGGATCGAGGGGGCAACGACGACGGTGAGGACGCGCTCTACGACGAGGTGCTTGAGTTCGTGCTCCAACGAGGCTTCGCCTCGACTTCACAGCTTCAACGGCGCTTCCGTGTCGGTTACGGTCGTGCGGCCCGCATCATGGACTACCTTGAACAGAACGGCGTCATTCAGCCTTCAGACGGCTCGAACAAACCCCGACAGGTGGATCCGCGCTACCTCGCGTCGCGTCCCGGGAACGCCGAGGCCGACCCCGACGCCGTGATGAACGAAGGGGCATAGCACACCATGAGACCTCGGGCCAACCCCACACTCATTGCCACGCTCCTTTTGGTCGTCGTTACCCTCTGCTATGGCGCGTTCGGTGCGCGCATGCTCATGCGCGGCCCCTCTCTTACCATTACGAGCCCGGAAGCGGGCGGCACCTACCATGACCCGCTACTCACCGTTACCGGAACAGCGCGAAACGTGATACGAGTCGCCATGAACGGTCGGCCGGTGACACTCGACCTTACCGGCAATTTCTCCGAGCACATCACCACGCCCCGGGGGTATGCCGTGATAACCATCGAAGCGGAGAATCGGTTCGGGCGTCGTGTCACCCGAACGATCGATGTTGTGGGCACACCCAGCTAGTACACGTTACCATTTTACCACCATACAATAACATGCCTAAGAAACACACCGCAGCGGAACCCGCCGACACGCGAGAGCGGCCGGATATAGATGCGACGCTCCGCGCCATCAAGCTCAAGTTCGGCGAGGAAGCCATTATGACACTCGGCCAACAGCCAAGAACCAATGTGGACGCCGTTCCCTCCGGTTCGCTCGGACTTGACTGGGCGCTTGGAATCGGCGGCTACCCGCGTGGACGCATTATCGAGATCTTCGGGCCTGAATCGAGCGGCAAGACCACCCTCACCCTCCACGCGATCGCGGAAGCCCAGAAAAAGGGCGGCATTTGCGCGTTCATTGACGCGGAACACGCGCTCGACCCGCAGTATGCCGCTCGTATCGGCGTCAAGAACGAGGAGCTCCTCGTAAGCCAGCCGGACACTGGCGAACAGGCGCTCGAGATCGTGGAATCACTCGTACGCTCGGGAAAAATCGATGTAGTAGTAATAGATTCAGTGGCAGCCCTTACCCCGAAAGATGAGATCGAGGGCGAAATGGGACAGCAGCATGTCGGCAAGCAAGCGCGGCTCATGAGCCAAGCGCTTCGAAAGCTTACCGCCATCACCGCGAAATCGAAAACGGTGGTGATCTTCATCAACCAGATCCGCATGCAAATCGGGGTTATGTTCGGCAACCCGGAGACAACTCCCGGCGGTAAGGCCCTCAAGTTTTACACCTCGGTACGCCTCGACATACGGCGTATCGCACAAATCAAAAAGGGTGAGGAGGTCGTGGGCGGCAGACACCGCGTGAAGGTAGTGAAGAATAAGGTCGCACCACCCTTCCGTGTAACCGAATTCGACCTCATGTACAACGAAGGCGTCAGCAAGGAGGGGGAGCTCCTCGCGCTCGGCGAAAAGTACGGGATCGTGCAAAAGTCAGGCTCGTCGTACGCCTACGACGAAGAAAAGCTGGGGCGCGGGTACGATGCCGCGCGCACCTACCTGCATGAGAACGAAGCAATCGCCACAGCACTCCTCGCCGCTATACGCCAACGACTCGCCGAATTCTAGCATTCCACAGCCAAAAACTCCCGGTAGACAGATACAAGGTCGTCGGGTACAATGCGGACGTTCAGCACCCCACCAAGGCCGATAAGCCACCTACCCTATGCTCGACTACAACAGTGTTACTACGGGAAAGCTCATTGTGTTCAACGGCGAGCCGCACAAGGTGCTCTCGCACCTTGTGTTCCGCATGCAAATGGCAAAACCGGTAAACCAGACAAAGCTTAAGAGCCTGAAAACCGGAAAGGTGCTTGAATACTCCTTCCACGCAAACGACAAAGTGGAAGAGGCAGTTCTTGAAAAAAAACCCATCGTCTTCATCTACGCCAGCAAGGGCGAGTACTGGTTCCATGCATCAGGAGATCCGCGCACACGTTTTCCCCTCTCCGCAGACCTCATTGGCCCGGGGATACGCTTCCTCAAGCCAAAAGACGAGTACGAGGCCGTTCTCTTCAACGAAGAGGTCATCGGCGTCGAGGTACCCGTCAAAATGGCCCTTAAGGTTACCGATGCACCGCCGGCCGTACGCGGCAACACCGCCCAGGGAGCGACCAAGGTCATTACGCTCGAGACGGGGGCTACCGTCACCGCACCACTCTTCATCAGTACCGGGGATATCGTAGAGGTGAACACCGAGACCGGGTCATATGTGGGGCGCGTCGAGAAAGCGTAATGGCTGCGGGCAAAAACAGGTGAGGCGTTCTCCCTTGACTTTTGGGAGTGCAAGCGTACCGTGCTCACTAGTGCTCTCAACAAGGAGAAGCCGAAATGTGTATTGAACGAGAACGAGTAACCAGCGCTGTAGGGATGGCGCTCCATGAGACATTATTTGCTTTGGGGCCATGCATCCAGTATGCATCAGCCACCTGCTCCCCACAGACCCGTTTGCATACATTGGGGCTATGGAACATTTTCCTCGCCACAGAGGCCTACTCGGGGCCATTCAGTCAAACCTTGGAGCATCGGCTGTGATCGCGGTCGGCCTTGAGGAGCGGATTGCCCGCGAACCGGCCATGACCGTGGGCGACCTTGTCGACAACATCTGGAGCACCAACTCGTAATACCAAAACCAACGTATCGTTCGGCACACGTCTCTCACCTCGACCCCCCCGTAGGGAGAGGGGGCGCAGCCGACTGATTAAATGAAGATGGCATAACACAACGAACGCCGACTCACTTTGAGCCGGCGTTCTTCTGTCCGATGTGCCCACACACCTACTTCATCGTATACGGCAGGAACCCCATGAAACGAGCGTTCTTCACCGCACGATCAAGGCCGCTCTGTGCTTTTTTGGTGAGCTTCGTCTGTCGACGGGACAGAATGCGCCCATGCGGATTGAGGAACCGTTTCAAGGATTCGGGATCTTTGTAGTCGAAGTACCGCACACGCGGCCGTTCGTTCGTTCGAATGATGCTCATACTGCGTTAGAATGGAATGTCATCTGGGTTAATCTCCTCTTCGGGGTACTCGATGGCCTCGGCCTTCTGTCCCTGCTGCGGCGCACCAACGCCCTGTTGCCCTCCGCGCATACCTCCCTCGCTCTGCCGCCGATCACCGAACTGGACCCGATCGGCAACTATCTCCGTACGATACCGCTTCTGGCCGTCCTGTTCCCACGAGCGAGTCTGGAGGCGCCCTTCGATGAGCGCCGACGAACCCTTGCGTAGGTACTGTGCACACAACTCCGCCTGCCGACTGAACACCACGACGTTGTGGAATTCTGCCGACTCCTGTTTGTTTCCGTCGCGATCGCGGTACACGCGGTTGGTTGCCATACCGAAGGTCGCGACCTGTACGCCCGAGGGAAGCGATTTGAGTTCGGGATCACGGGTGAGATTGCCCAAGATGTACACCTTGTTAAGATACATACTCGATTGACTAATGGTAATGCCACTAGCGTACCAATTGCTCCAGCTGCTTGTCGAGTGCCTCCTCTGACACTTCGGCTGGTTGCTCGAGTGCCTGCCGCTTCACGAGTGCGCGAGGCTCCACAACAACTTCGCCGTTCTGCGTTGACACGTGTGCAGCACTCGCCAGGGGCGCGAAGGCGGCCTCATTGATCTTGATGAGGAGGTAGCGCACCATGTACTCGGCGCGGTCGAGCAGCTCGCGGAGCGTTACAAGTGCCTCGGGAGACACCTCGAAGCGGAACCATCCGAAGAACGAGGTGTCGTACTTCTCCCACCTACCTCCGCGCAACTTGCGCATGGTGTACGCGAGTACGAACGGTGCCGGACGCCCCTGAGAGCGAATCGTGCCTCCCGCTTTCACAATCGCGTCCTGTATCTCCGCCGCACGAAGCGCTAAGCTCTCCTCGCTCAACGATGGCACGAGGTGGTACCCGACCTCATAGGTCTGCAATTCCCCCCCGTCTTCATGCTTTTCTTCCATAGCAATTACTTGTTATTGGTAATGTCGCACCACAGTACCATATGTTCCGTTTTATGCAACATACATACGGTCCACCCCATACGCCTTGAGCGTCCCGGAAATCGCACGCTCAAGCTCTTCGCGAGTACCTTCGTTTTTGACCGATACGTTCGCAGCCGCCATGGCCGTCATGAGATTCTGCCGGTCACCGTCCTTCGACTCCATCTCAAGCGTTTGGGCACGACGAAACTCTTCGAAGGACACGTTGTCCTTCGCACTGCCCCGCACCCGTATGCGTGCGTAGCGCGTCTCAAGGGAGGCGTCGAGCGCAAGTACAATACCTCCTCTCCCTTGTATGTAGCGAACTTCCTCGAGCGTGTACTGGGGTTCAATCACCACACGGTTCATACCCTCGGGGACCGTGGCGCACACCGCCTCCATGAGCGCGGTTGGAGAAACACGCCGAAACTCGTTGGCGATGTCCCGCCGCGCCGTACGGTCGGGCTGCCCGCCGCGCCGCAGGACCTCGTCTGCGAGGAACTCTGATACCGAGTAGACGACAAACCCATACGTACGAGCAAGAAATTCGGTCACCGTTCCTTTGCCCGCCCCGTGGGTACCGGTAAGGCCGATGAGGTGCATACGCGTGTGTGAACTTATCCGAAAAACACTTGCTCACTTCCGTTTCTTCTTTCCTTCGGACGCAACCTCGGCACGGGGTGTCAAACGAAGCACTCTATTGTTCGCGACCACAAGAAGCGGTGCCGCAAGAAAGAGCGATGAGTACGTACCGGCAACCACACCAGCGGTAAGGGCGAGGGCGAAGTAGCGCGTCGCCGAACCTCCCAAGAGAAGAATGGCAACAACCACAATCGTAACGGTCAACGATGTATTGAATGAGCGCACGAACGTCTGCTCGAGCGACGTGCCAACGATCACCTCGAACGGCTCCTCAACACCCTGCTCTTCGTTCGTACGCAGGTTCTCACGAACACGGTCGAAAATGACGATCGTATCATTCACGCTGTACCCGAGAATGGTGAGCAGCGCCGTAACGAATAGCACGTCCACCTCGACTGCCCCCACGACGTGACCAACGAGCGCAAAGACACCAGCCGGTATGATAATATCGTGTACAAGAGCGATGATGGCGATGAGGCCGTACTTCCAAGAAGAAACCGGCTTGCTTACCTGTCGAAATGCGACCGCGATGTACACCACGGTCATGAGGAGAACCACCACAATCGCTACCAGCGCCTTGTTCTGAAGCTCCGTACCAATGGTCGGTCCAACGGTGTTTTGACGTCGCAGCTCGGGAAATACCGTTCCGTCAATGGATACTGCCTGCATTACCGCGTCGCGCTCGGAAACCGTCAGCTCACGAACGCGCAGGAGGTACGCATCGGTACCAAAGGGCCTTAGCGATACATGCCCGAGGTCAAGCGTTTCCTCGAGTGCCGTTAACTTCGCCTCAAGCGCACCCCTATCAGGCATTCCTTTCGGGTACCCTATTTCAATAAGCGTCCCCCCCGTAAATTCGATACTGGGCCGAAGGGGATACAGGAACACCGCAACAATCGACGCGCCCACAAGGAGGCCCGCCATGGCAAAAAATATGCGTCTGTATGTAACTATGAACATATACGATGCCTACTTCTTTTGTACCTCGAACCCGCTCAGGAACAAGTTCCTAAACCAGGCCCTCTCTGAAATACCCGCGATCGCAAGCAGGAACGTACGGGTTACCGTGATCGCGGAGAACATGGACACGAGAATACCAATAATAAGCGTAAGGGCAAACCCCTCAACACTCGCCGTGCCGAACCAGAACAGCACGATGGCGGTTAGAATACCGTGAAAATTGCTATCCCGTATCGGCAACCATGCGCGCCCAACACCTTCGCGCACCGCATCGGCAACAGTTTTACCACGGCGCATTTCATCCTTGATACGCTCAAAGATAAGCACATTCGCGTCCACGGCCATACCGCTTGAGAGTACGAACCCTGCAAGCCCCGCAGCTGTTACGGTAATGGGGATGAACAGGTAAAAACAAAGGTTGATCACGACATAGATACCAAGGGCAAGCGATGCCATGATGCCGGGTACGCGATACCACATGATGAGAAACGCCATGACAATCCCGATACCTATGAGACCGGCTATGACCCCCCTGTGTAAAGTTTCCATACCGAGCGTGGGTCCGACGGACTCGGTGGAAGCGAGGTGGATCGGTACGGGAAGCGCACCGATGTTCAAGTTACGTACGAGCTCCCGCGCTTCGTCCGGCGTGAAACCTCCACTAATGACCGCGGTCCCTCCCTCAATCGGCTCACGAATGACGGGCTCACTGATCACCTCACCGTCAAGGAAAATGGCAAGGTGCTTACCAACGTTCTCGCGCGTCAACGTTGCGAACAATGCTTTCCCCTCATCGTTGAAATCCACCATAACCAGCGGTTCATTCGAAAAACCCGACCGCCCTTGGGAGCCGGAAAATTCAAGGCGCGCCCGCTTCAGCTTGCTGCCGGTCAATCCCACGTCGACGTACGTCGATGACGCGGTACTACTCGCCGCAGCAACCAGTTTGAACTCAAGCATTGGCGTTTGACCGATGATACGCGTCGCCTCGTTGAGGTCGGTGACCCCGGGCAGTTCGACAATGAGGCGCTCCGTCGCATCGCCACCGGCAAGCGCGCTCGCCTTCTCCACCTGCACGAGCGGCTCGGATACACCAAAGAGGTTCGTGCGACGCTCGATGACATCCCGAAGCGCAGCCATCGCATCCTCGACCTCCTCCGGGCGCACGGCGGTGGTGTCCGCCTCGTACACGAGATGACTCCCGCCCACCAGGTCGAGCCCGAAACGAAAGTGTCGCCCGGATGGATCTGTCTGCGATACGTACAGGTACCACCCCGCCCACGCGGCACACGCAAGGAGCAACACGGACCAAGCCCTCGGTATGGTTGGGTTCATACCGATGCAGTATAGTCAATTTCCACGATATCGCAAGGCGTATCCAGGAAAGAAGCGGCTACGGAGTGCCGGTACGTCCCGCGTGGCGCTCTTTCAGCTCTGTAAGCGTGCACAGGTTCTCGAACACCTTTACGACCGTGAGGGGGCCGATGCCACCCGGCGTGGGGGTGAACACACGCGCCCGTTCGGCACACGCGGGATCCGCGTCACCCTTCAGTACCCCACCCTCCTCACTGGTTCCCGCATCAAGAATCACGCATCCCGACTTTACCATCTCCGGTTTGAGAAGACCGGGGCTGCCGGCACCCAACACGATGACGTCCGCATCGCGCGCGTGCGCCATAAGGTCGGGCTTCTCCTTGTTCATCACAGTCACCACCCCGCCGCCATGACGCGCCCAGGCCGCGGCAGGTGCGCCGACGAGTCGCCCCTCCCCCACCACGAGCACCTGCGCGCCGGCAATGGTAACGTGCTCGCGACGCAGCACCTCGGCAAACGCACCAACGACCGGGGGTACGAACGGTAGCGTACCCTGCACGAACTGCTCATACGCGACCATACCCAACACATCCACATCGTGCGAAAGGGGGATGAGGCGAAGCACGGCATCCAGGTCGACCATGTCGGGTAACGGTAGCTGGACGATCAGGCCGTCGTGCCGCTGTGACAGGTGGAGCAATGCTTGCAAGACATCCTCTGTACGTTGCGTCACGGGTGACATGCGCACCACCTCGACACGCACACCGACTTCGGCACCGCAGCGCTCTTTGAGCGCGACGAACCGATGCACCTCGGGCGTCTCGCGCACAACAAGGACACCGAGGGAGAGTTCGCGCCTCTGTGCCACAAGCTGTGTGCGCAGTGCGGCCTTAAGTTCTACGGCGATACGTTTTCCATCAACCACCATTGAGGAGAGCATACCAGACTCTTGTGCCCGGGGCCATGCGCGGCACCCTACCCCTTCGCGCCGAGCAACTCCCGCACCCCCTCCTCGAGCGACACCTCGGGTACCCACCCCAAGAGCTCCCGCGCACGGGTCGTATCCGCCAGCGTACGGCGAGGTTCGAGACGGGCGGGTACATGCTCGACCGGCCCGCCGATGATGGCCGCAAGCTTGTTGATGCTGCAGTCGTTCCCCGCTCCCACGTTGATGACCTCGCCACGTCCCACCTTCGCACTCTCGCTCGCGAGCAGGTTGGCACGCACCACATCGCGCACGCTCGTGAAATCGCGCGTCTGTTCACCATCGCCCGTGATGGTGAGCGGTACTCCCTCCGCTCTTTGCTTGAGGAACTTCCCAAGCACGAGAGCGTACGGCCCTTCGGGATCCTGGTTCTTGCCGTACACACTGAAGTAGCGTAGAGAGACCGTCTCAATCCCGTACACTACGGAACATACGCGCATGTACAACTCACCGACATGCTTCTGTAACCCATACGGCGAGAGCGGGTGTGCCGGCATGGTCTCGACGAGCGGCATGGTCTCCTGATCACCATACGCGGAACTTGACGCCGAGTATACGATCCGTCGTACGCCCGCCTCCCGTGCTGCCAACAGTACGTGGAGCGTGCCGGTTACATTCACCTCATGCGCCTCGAGAGGATACGCAATCGAGAACTGCACTCGCGGCCGAGCGGCAGTATGGAACACCACGCCCGCATCACGCATGATCGGGACCAGTTTGTCCTGTTCCAAGATATCAACGTGATGGAACACGGCACGTGCATGAACACGCTCCCGTTTCCCGGCAATGAGATTATCGACCACGTGTACCTCGTCGCCACGTGCAACCAATGCCTCAACCAGGTTAGACCCGATGAAACCCGCTCCCCCTGTCACCACCACCTTTGAGGCCATGCGTTTCAAAACAACCCTAGAAGCTCCGCTGTGGGCTCGGTTTCTGGCGAGAAGTCGGGACGCACTTCACGTATCGACCGTCCGTATACCGGAACGCATCGCGCGAGGAGAACTGGTACCGGTACCCATACATACGGGTCAACTTCGTGCCATCCATGACGATGGGGTAGCAGTAGAAACGCCACACACCCGGACCGTTCGGCACGACACCACGCGAAAGATGCCACAGCGTGAAGAACGCAATACGCACCACCCACGGCGGAATGACAACCACCCGCTTCCCCGTGATCTCCCCCATTTGCTCTCGGTATACGGGCTCGCCTGGCGGGGTAATATTGAACACCTCGTACGTGTGCCGCACGCGAACATCAAAGGCAAGGAGCATGACGATATCCACCACGTCATCTTCGTGGATGAATTGACGCACCCACGTCCGTGTCGCAGGTATGACCGACGTAAGGAACGACACAAGTCTATAGAACAGGTTTCCCTTGAGTTCGCCCGCGAGGGCGGCCTGAAGCCCAAAACGAATCCTTGCAAAACGTCCGGCCGGTCCAGTGATCGCCGCAGGCCGAACGATCGATACGATGGGGACGGGTGCCCCGCCCTGTACCGACTTTTCGTGCAGGGCACGCAAATCACGCTCCGCTTGGATTTTCTCGATACCATAGATGTACTCTTCTTCACGTAGCGGCTCGTCTTCCGTAAAATGATGCGCGAACGTGTTCGTTTCGTACGCACCATACCCAGAAGCGGTCGAAAAGTGGACGAGTCGTTCCACGCTCGGCGTTTCGTGTGCAAACGCGAACACCTGGCGTGACCCCTCAACGTTCCAGCGCCACTCACGCGCGCGGTCCCCGTACAACTCCCGTATCTGCCACGCGGTATGTATTACCTCGGTCGGCTGCATGGCACGTACCGCGTCATACCACGCATCGTGATCAGCGGTATTTGCTGTGATCCAGCTGAGTTTTGTCTTTCCCTTGAGCGACTCCGGCTGTGGTTCTTTATCGAGCGCAATAACCTTCTCGACATCCGCACGCTCGAGCAACCGCTCGCAGAGCATGCACCCAACATAACCGGCAGCACCAGTTACAAACACGACGTGGCGTCCGCTCGGGGTGCCCATTACCTTCCAGTATAACGAAGCGGACGAAGACTGCCAAGCCGCGTAAGGAGGGTCTGGATAGTTCGCAGGGCAATCGACACATCAAGGAAGAACGACCTGTTTTTTATGTAGTAAAGATCATACGCAAGTCGTGTACGTGATTCTTCGATAGATTGCGGACTGATCTTGCCCGGAGCATACTGTTGGTGCGTTTGGGCCCACCCCGTTACACCTGGCTTGATGATGTAGCGAATGTTGTAGTACGGTATCGCCTCGGCGAGGCGCGTGCCGAGGTCAAGGATGTCGGTCCGAGGACCAATGAGCGACATGTCTCCTCGGAGCACGTTCCACATTTGCGGCAGCTCATCGATACTCGTCTTGCGCAATACGGCACCAACCCGCGTCACCTGATTCACATTCTCACCCTCCCATGCCCCTCCATCCGCACGGGTCATGGTCCGAAACTTTCTGATCGTGAACGGTTTCCCGAACATCCCCAACCGAGTCTGGGTGATGAGTACCGAACCGGGCCCCTCGAACCGTATCGCAGCGGCAACTACCGGATAGAGTGCGACCGTCAACGCACCCAGCACGAGCGCACCGAAGATATCAAGCGTACGTTTCAGTACATCGTACCCGACATGTGCGCTCCTCGACACATTGTCAAGGAACCACGCATAGCGCATCGATGAGAGAGGGGTGTGGTCGAAAATCGCTTGGTACACTACAAAATAGTTAAGGAAGGTAAGCCTTCCGTTGAGGAGCGTTAGGTTGCACACACCCGGCAGCAAGTTTTGGATATGTTCCTCGTACGGATCTGCGACAATAATCGAGATGCCTTCCCGGCGAATGACATCGAGTACGCGTCGTTCGAAATCGGGTGTCGTTTTAATGAGTTGTACGTCCACCAAACGAACGAACTCAAATGGGTACCGTTCGTTCGAATTCACCTCACGCACCAGCGCTTCCGCCTCAGCACCCTCTGCAATAAGAAGGGCTTTGTCCCGTGCACGCGGCCAGAACACCTTGACCACGTAGAGACGCCACACCACAAGGAACAGCGACGACACGGCAAGGTACACGAGGAGGTTGGTCTTGGGGGCAATACCGAATACCGGTACCGTAAAAAAGAACAGTGCCGCAAGCAACACGTTCACCACCTGCGCCTGTATGATCGTGCCCACAAGCCGTCGCTGCACGAGTACCGTGTGCTTGTCATACAACCCCCCAATGTAATACGCGATGAGCCACACCATCGAGAGGATAAGGAACGGGGGTAGGTGCTGCTCAAGCAACACGCGATCCGGCAACGCAAGGTAGCGCAGTGCAAGCGCTACATATAGGGATACCAGAAACAGGGTAATGTCACCCCCCACCAACAGTACTAGCTCTCGACGACGAATACCCATACTTCTCCATTGCCTCCTCGTCCATACAACGTATACTATTCCATGCGTTTCGCAACACGTATGCCCACAGACACGTCCTCCAGCGCACCGAGCACCGTCGTGTTTTCCATCACAAAATCCAACTGGGGCGGCGCGCAACGGTACGTCTACGACCTCGCCACGAACCTACCCTCTCGCCTACGCGCGATCGTTATTGCGGGAGGAGAAGGCGAGCTCGTAACCAGACTTCGTGCACGCGGTATTGAAACGCATACCCTTTCCCACCTACACCGCGACGTACGCGTATCAGATGAGGTACATGCCTTCTTCGACCTCCTCAGGCTCATACGACACCTGCGCCCAGACGTCATACACCTCAACAGCTCAAAAGCCGGGCTTGGGGCGCTCGCGGGGCGCCTTGTCGGTGTGCGACGTATCATTTTCACCGCACACGGATGGGCGTTCAACGAAGCGCGCCCCTTGTGGCAAAAGGCGCTGCTGCGGTGCGTGTACTGGTTCACCATGATGCTCGCACACCACACCATCGCAGTATCGGAGGCCGTACGTTCACAAGTCGTCGGATGGCCCGGCATCGCGGCGCGTATCAGTGTCGTGAGGCTCGGTATCACACCACCTGCGTTCCTGTCTCATGCGAACGCCCGTGACGCACTCGCTGCACGATGCCCAGCGCTACGGAACGTGCCGCCCCACACACACTGGGTCGGAACCATAGGAGAACTGCACCCTATCAAGGGACACCGGTACGTGCTTGAGGCGTTCGTACAAAGTCCCCTGGTCCGAAGGACGTGTGTGTTTGTCCTGCTTGGCGGTGGCGAGCTTCAGGATACGCTCTCCGGATACATCCGGACACACGGCCTCGGGGGGTGTGTCGCACTGTGCGGCCACGTGTCGGATGCCGCTCTCTACATGCGCGCATTCGATGTGTTCGTCCTCCCCTCGCTTTCCGAGGCTGGTGCGTACGTCATACATGAAGCGGGCGCAGCCGGCATCCCGGTTATCGCGAGCGAGGTGGGGGGTATCCCCGAGATCGTGGAGCACAATGTGAGCGGTATTCTCCTACCGCCCAAAGATAGTGGGGCGATCGCGGATGCGCTCACCACGATCATCGCCGATCCACAGCACGGAGATACCCTTGGAGCGGCATTGCAAAAACGCGTTCTCCATGAACGTACCCTGTCTGAGATGCTCGAGCGGACAATGTGTTTCTACGCCCCCTCGAACCCCTCCACGAGCCGTGTGAGGTCCTCGTGACGCACGGGGCGTTCGTATCGCGCCATCGCGAGCACGAGACCGATAGCCGCAAACTCGGTTACGAGGTGTGACCCCCCATAGGAAAGAAACGGTATGATGGTGCCGGTGACCGGCAAGAGGCCAACATTCATGCCGATATGGAGCGCCGTGTGTGCGAGGAACCACAGTATGATCCCAACACAGATGAGCGTCTCGAAGTTGCTCGCCCCATAGCGAGCGTGCACCACAAGGCGCCAGAACAGGGTTCCGAAGAGCACAATCACGATGCCCACCCCCGCGAGCCCCCACTCTTCCGCGATCGCAGCAAATATGAAATCCGTTTCGTACTCGGGCAGGAACTCGAGCTTGGACTGTGACCCGTTCCCGATACCCTTCCCGAACAACCCACCGGAACCGACCGCGATAGTCGATTGGTACGCATTGTACCCGGCACCCCGTATATCGGCGAGCGGATCGAGGAAGGTGAGGATGCGCTCTTTCTGGTACTCGGCAAACCCGAAGAACCACAGGCACGCACCGGCGGTGAGACCAATCGCGAACACCGCCATGAGGTGCTTTTTCGATATGCCCGCAACCAAAACCGTACCAAGCCACATGGCGAACACGATGGCTGCGGAACCGAAGTCAGGCTGCACGAACAACAGCGCGAACACGACGCCGACGTATGCGCCTGATACCACGATGTGCTGCAGGTGCGCGATCTCGACATGACGGCGTGCAAAGTATTTTGCGAGCACGAGTACCAACACGAATTGCGCGGGGTCCGAGGGCTGTAACGCGAACCACCCAAGATCGAAACGGTTCTGAGCGCCCATGACCACGGTCCCGAAGAGGAGCACGAGCACGAGCGCCGCAAGCGTGCCGAGGTAGAGCGCCATAATGATGCTCGTGCGGTACAACGAGCGCACGTCCACGAACGATACGGCGATCATGGCACACACGCCCGCAAGGATCCATAGCGCTTGACGCTCAAAGAATACACTGTGTCCCGTGAAGGCGTTCATGGTTACCAACCCAATGAACGAGAGGAGGACCGCCGGCACAATGAGTAGCCAGTCGTACTGGCGTATGAAAAAAGCACGGGCGGAAGCACTCACGGTACGCATTACCGTTGCACACTCCACGGCACTCGAGGCACGAGCTCGATCCGTCCCACCGACGCCTTGAACCGCTGCGGCCAAACAAAGGCGAGGCGTCGTTTCTCGCGTGGCGCAAGCGTCTCGACGAACGTTTGCGATGTGGCGATCGCGTGCTCCCTGTCATCGTACACGATAACAACCACCTCTACACCGTAGAGAGTGTCCGGCCCATTGTTCTGGAGGGTTGCCGTCACTTCTTCTCCGGGCTCGCGCGTCATATGCCGCTGTTCCTCAAGGGAAAGCTGGTACGTATTCCCCGTGGAAACCCATTCGGGCTCCCCTTCCCACTCGAACATCGTACGGTAGGGTGTCGTCTTCGATACGTTCAAACGTCCCACGAATATGGGAACGACGGAATCATTACCCCCCACGAACGTTGTGCCTCGTCTCTCGATGATGAGTAGGCCATCCTTGTCGAACAGACGAAACCGGTACGGTATGGATCGCGCGTACGCGTTCACATTCGGGTTCTCGACGTACGCAAGCGCGCTCCACCATCCCGGTGATACCTCGAACCCCCGCGTCCAACTCACTACCATCGGCTGTACCTGGGAGGGACACAGGAGCGCACACGGACCGCCACAGTCAACCCCGAGTTCGCCCTGATTCTGAACCGCATCAAGACACGAGGGTGGACGGTACAGCGCGATGCTCAGATACACACCAAGCACGATGCCCATGACCGCAAGAAAACCACCTACGTACAAACGCCTGTGCCTCCGTGCCCACGGCGAATCAGCCATAGTTGCTATTGTAGCGTACGTGAGTGATGCGTGCACGTGTTGCCCCATAATTACATGCACGACAAAAAGCGCGGGGTACCCACGCTGCACATGTTCCAAGACCTTGTGTTGGCGACTGGCTACTCTCCCCGGTTATGAGTACCATCGCCACTACGAGGCTTAACTGCCGAGTTCGGAATGAGATCGGGTGTACCCCTCGCGTCGAGTCACCAACACACGACCTTGGAACACTGCTTCTGCCACGAACGAATAGCGGATACGTACACACCCCTGCCTACAGGCAGACAATACGCGATTATCAGATTTCCCGACAAGAAACTCGACGAATTAGTACACCTCGGCTTAACGCATCACTGCGCTTCCACCTAGTGCCTATCAACGTAGTAGTCTCCTACGGGTCTCAAACGATTCCTTATCTTGGAGTTGGCTTCCCGCTTAGATGCTTTCAGCGGTTATCCGTTCCCGACATAGCTACTCGGCGGTGCCACTGGCGTGACAGCCGATACACCAGAGGTCAGTTCATCCGGGTCCTCTCGTACTACGGACAAATCTCCTCAAGAATCAACGCCCACGGTAGATAGAGAACCAACCTGTCTTACGACGGTTTGAACCCAGCTCGCGTACCACTTTAATCGGCGAACAGCCGAACCCTTGGGAGCTTCTCCACCCCCAGGATGTGGTGAGCCGACATCGAGGTGCCGAACTCCGCCGTCGCTATGGACGCTTGGGCGGAACTAGCCTGTTATCCCCGGGGTAGCTTTTATCCGTTAATCTCCAGCCGCATCTAACGCGCACTGTCGGTTCACTAGATTCTGCTTTCGCACCTGCTCGGGATGTCCCCCTTGCAGTCAAGCCGGCTTGTGCTCTTACACTATCGGCACGGTTTCCATTCGCGCCTAGCCGACCTTTGAACCCCTCCGTTACTCTTTGGGCATTTTTGTTCCCCACTCTCTCGAGCAGGTCCACACATTTCGGAGTAGTAATGTGCATGCTCTATGTCACCACAGAGATCGGACTATAATTTCTCAACATCACTCTTGTCTCAACACTCTTGCATTGATGACCCAAGAACAGCTGAGGTTGGCGTTTAGTCTCTACGGGCGTTTGTTTACTCAAACTTCCCTCGGAATTGTCTCTTGCGAGATATTTCCCGATATCAGCCAACATGCCCGTTACTTTTTCATTTTGCAGTGTTATTTTGTACTTTGACGCTTGCATCTTGAATTCGTAACGCCCCCTTTTTTGTTTTTTTTGGAGTACCTATTTTGTACTCACTTGAGGCGATACGGCTTCAGAAAACGAACGTGTTCGTTTTCTGAAGGGTACCGCCCCAGTAAAACTGCCTGCCACGCACTGTCTCTCGCGAGTTTATGCTCGCGCAGGTTAGAATCTGCACGTCTACAGAGTGGTATTTCACTGACGGCTCCACGACCCCCGAAAGGACCGTTTCAAAGCCTCCCACCTATGCTACGCAGTACACACGCAGACCCAATACGAAGCTGCAGTAAAGCTCCACGGGGTCTTTCTGTCTAACCGCGGGTAACCGGCATCTTTACCGGTATTGCGTTTTCACCAAGCTACTCCCCGAGACAGTTGCCCAGTCGTTACGCCATTCGTGCACGTCGGAACTTACCCGACAAGGAATTTCGCTACCTTAGAACGATTATAGTTATCGCTGACATTGACCAGGGCTTGCACCAGCCAGCTACGCATCACGCCGAGCGCGATGTTAAGATATGAGTGTTTAGTATAAGAATAAGTACTGACCTTCGATCGGCGCGCGACGTGCGTCGCGACTCATACCCATTCTCGTAACTCATTCTTACATCACACGCAGTGTGATGCGCAACCACCGGTGATTAACCTTCTGGCATTGGTCAGGCGTCACCCCCTATACATCCTCTTACGAGTTCGCAGGGAGCTGTGTCTTTGGTAAACAGTCGCCAGGCAATCTTTCGCTGCGGCCGAGCGCATCGCGCGTGGCGCGATGCGAGTATGAGTAAGTAGTTAAGAAGTAAGAATGAGTACCAACCTTCGGTTGAACACGACGTGCGTCGCGACTCATTCTCATACTCGTTACTCGTTCTCGCATCACACTCCGTGTGATGCGCTCGGCAGGCCTTATCCCGAAGTTACGGCCGCTTTTTTGCCGAGTTCCTTGGGGAGCAATCACTTGTTCGTCTTGGTCTACTCGACCTTCCCACCTGTGTCGGTTTACGGTACGGTCTCTCTCAAGCTGAAGCTTAGAAGCTTTTCTTGGAAGCGCGCTCACTCGAATTGCCGTTGGCCGAAGCCGCCAGCTTTCCGCTCCGCTTGGGTTCGCAGTGAAGCGGGCGTCCGGATTTGCCTAGACGCCACCCTTACGGCACGGACGACAAGCCAGTACGTCGCTCGAACTACTGCACTCCGTCCCTCCTTCGCACTTGAGAGAGGTGATGGAATATTAACCATCTGTCCATCGGGTCCCCCGTTCGGGATTCCCTTAGGCCCGACTAACCCTTGGTTGATCACCATTGCCAAGGAAACCTTGGGATTTCAACGTGCAGGGATCTCACCTGCATTGCGGTTACTCGCGCCGGCATTCTCACTTCCGTACGCTCCAGCGTGGGTTACCCCTTCGCCTTCACAGCAGAACGGAACGCTCTCCTACCACGCCGCTCGCATCTCGCTATGCGCGATGCTCTCGTATACGGGATTCGTACACGCGATTCGGGTCGTCCAAACAGCAAAACTGTTTTGACCTGTATACGCTCTCCGTATACGAACCCAAAACATCTCGTGTAACGAGATGCGAACGACATCCGCAGTTTCGGTACCATGCTTAAGCCCCGATCATCTTCGGCGCAGGGTCTCTGGATCAGTGAGCTGTTACGCTTTCTTTAAATGATGGCTGCTTCTAAGCCAACATCCTGATTGTCAGAGAAACCCCACCTCCTTGCGATGCACTGAGCATGGATTTAGGGACCTTAACTGGCGATCTGGGCTGTTTCCCTTTTGAGCAGTGGAGCTTAGCCCCCACGCTCTGACTGCCGCGCTCTTAACTTCCGGTATTCGGAGTTTGATAGGTCTGACGAGGTTTCCCCCTATTCAGACCTTCCAGTGCTCTACCCCCGGAAGGAACACGCGACGCTAGCCCTAAAGCTATTTCGGAGAGAACCAGCTATTGCGAGGTTCGATTAGCTTTTCACTCCTTACCACAGGTCATCCGATGGTGTCGTACTGCCAACCGGTGCGGGCCTCCACGACCTGTTACGGTCGCTTCACCCTGCCCATGGTAAGCTCACCTCGCTTCGGGTCTTGCGCATGCGACCCATTGGTCGCGCTATTCACACTCGCTTTCGCTTCGGCTCCGGGGGTTGCCCCTTAGCCAAGCCACATACGCAAACTCGCCGGCTCATTCTTCAATAGGCACGCCGTCACGGGCGCATCGCGCGCAGCACGACACAAGTACGAATGATCAGTATGAATATGGGCCGCAACACGTCGTCGCGTATACTCATTTTCATACATGATACTCAATTCAATACTGCGTCACACTCCGTGTGATGCGTCCGCTCCGACTCCTTGTAAGCATACGGTTTCAGATCTATTTCACTCCCCTTCCGGGGTTCTTTTCACCTTTCCCTCACGGTACTGGTTCACTATCGGTCTTGAAGAGTATTTAGCCTTGGGTGTTAGTTCACCCGGATTCGCGCAGGCTATTCGTGTCCCGCGCTACTCAGGAACAATGACAAGAGAGACGTATTTGTTTTTGCGTACGGGGCTGTTACCCTCTGGGGCCGCGCTTTCCAGCACGTTCCACTAACAAACACATTTTTTTACTCTCCTCGTTACCGACGTCACTGCCCTACAACCCCGGACGCATCGCGCGTGGCGCGATGCAAGCATGAGTAAGTAGTTAGAATGAGAATGAATACCGAACCTCGGTCGAACACGGCATGCGTCGCAGATTATTCTCATACTCGTTACTCATTCGTTCATCACACTCCGTGTGATGCGTCCGGTTTGGGCTCCTTCCGTTTCGCTCGCCGCTACTCAGGAAATGCCGAGACGATCGCATCGCGCAATGCACGATACGACCACACACGGTCTCCCGCGTGCGCGCACCGCACAGTGTGCGATGCGAACGTCTGCATATTGGTTTCTTTTCCTCCAGGTACTAAGATGTTTCAATTCCCTGGGTGTGCTCCGTGCACGATGTGCACGGTCCTTGAGGTTTACTCAAGGGGGTTTCCCCATTCAGAGATCTCCGGATCAAAGGTTGCTAGACACCTCCCCGAAGCATTTCGCAGTCGTGCCACGTCTTTCATCGCCTCTTCAAGCCAAGGCATCCACCGTATGCCCTTAGGTTTCCTGCCGGGAAACCTAACAACCGCTTCTTGCCGTATCGCCACGCAATGCTCCCGCATGCGCCTTGCGCATGCGGGATTCGGGACGGCACGCAGCAATTGCTGCGCAACTCGCACGAATCCAGAACATCACGCGTGTGATTGCGTGATACGACAAGTACTGTGTCCGGCGCGCTAAACGCTAACGCTACCGGACAGGTGTGTAACGTCGCGGCGACCACCTGTACCCTTACCTGTGGATCCGCAACGTATACGTTTCGTTCACGGTCACCACGACCATGAACATTACCCGCTATTCGATTGTCAACGTCCCGCCATGCCACCGCTACACCCTTTTGCATCCCCGCTCCAGTGCTCCGTGAGCCCTGCGGCCGAGAGACAAAAAACCGCTTGTGAGCGGTTCGTGGGCTTTCCCTGAAAGGCGCCCGAACGACGAACCGCATGCGAATCACCTTACAAGATCTTTCATACCAACGGTGCCCGTAGTATATACAGCACGCTTGAAATGTCAACTCGTTCGCTATAGCTCCCTACGCACCGCGCAGCTTATCTACAATCTCGCGATGCGGAAAGTCCATGACGTCACGCACCAGCTTATCTCGCACCCGCCTACGGTACAGGTACTCCTCGGTCGAAAGCACGAGGTAGCGCAAATCCCGCCCGCACTCCGCCTCAAGCATGCGCACCGCCGTACGGACCGCCGTATCGCGGAGACGATCGCCCACGATGAGCAGGTCAACCTCGCTCTCGGGGTTACCCGCGAGCGGCCCGGCCAGCACGAGGAGGCGCACTGCGCCCACGCCCCGAAAGCGACGTCGCATGTCGGCCGTCGCTACCTGTACCGTATCACGCAGGAACACGGAGAGCGACACAAGGTGCGGATACCCCCGATCGAGCGCCCAGCCGATAACCTTGCGACGCTTCGCACGACTTCCCTCAGGTGCCTCACGATAGAATGACCGGCGTGTCACGATCCCCATACGGGCGAGCGCGGCACACTCGCGTGATGCCGCCTCCGGTGACACGCGCACGGCCGTTGCCACGAGGTCGCGATCGTACACCTGTTCCGTGTTGAACACGAACAGGCGCATGACCTTCACGCGTGCCGGCGATCCGAACAGTTTGCTCAAGTATTCCATTGCCCGGTATTGTACAGCGACCCCGCCGTACGGGATAGTTGACGAACCCGAAAGGGTACGTAGACGCAAAAACCCCCACGGGGGTTTTTGCGCGTGCCGTGTCGGCAGTGTCTACTTCAAAGTCACCTTGCCTCCGGCTTCCTCGATCTTCGCCTTGAGCTGCTCGGCCTCTTCCTTGCCGGCGTTTTCCTTCACGACCGACGGCGCGCCGTCCACAAGGTCTTTTGCCTCTTTGAGGCCCAATCCAAGTACCTCCTTAATGACCTTGATGACCGCCATCTTCTGGGCTCCACTCTCTGTGAGTTCGACGGTAAACGAGGTCTTCTCTTCGACCTCTGCCGCAGCACCCGCGCCCGGGGCGGCAACCGCCATCGCAGCAGCGGATACGCCAAACTTCTTCTCTAGTACCTTCACGAGCTCGTGGAGCTCGAGCACACTCATGCTCTCGACCTGCTCGACGAGACCTTTGAACTTTGCGGGAATCTCGACAACCGCTTCTCCCGCGGCTTCAGTGTTCCCGATCGTGGTTTCAGTGTCTGACATACTGCTTGTCTGATGAATGTGGTAAATGTCCTACGCTTCCCGCTTCTTGGCGATCTGGTCGAGCGCCATGACGAACTGCTGCAGGGGCGAGTTGATGAGCATCACAAACTGCGCCCGAAGCGTATGCTGCGACGGGATCGACGCGACCTCGGTAATCTCCGCGGCGCTCAGGTAGCGACCCTCGAAAATGCCGCCTACCAGCCGCACCCTTTCTTTCGTACTCTTGACGAACTCCTGGACCTCGCGCGCCGGCGCTATTTGGTCGCTCCCCCACGCCAGTGCAAGCTCACGCTCGAACGCGGGCCGCGTGCCGACATAGCTACGCTCGGCGAGTGCACGAGTGATGAGTGTTTTCTTCGCGACGTAGAACGACACGCCGCGCTCCCGCAAAGTCCTGCGCATCGCCTGGTTGTCCGCGACGGGCAGACCGTTGCTCTCGACGAACGCCACGGTCGCCGCACCGTCGAGCGCCCTGCGCACGACGTCAAGAATATCCGCTTTCTGCTGTTTGGTAACTGCCATGAGATACTGCGCTAGGTACACACCACCACCTCGAGATCCTCCTGTGTTGGTGGTGTGTACAAAAAATGGCTCGTATGAGCCACCGAAATTTGCGCGTTCGACCACACGCGCAACGAGAAACCTCTCGGTGGATCTTACAGGAGCTTTGCTCCACGTCCACTGTCTTCGGGGCTACATGGCTACTATAACCCGTTTTGCAGCGCGCTGCAACGTGCCCGCTATAGCTCAAAATAAAGGTTACCAAACTCGTCTCGTATAGCTCAAAAATCGGTTACCGTGTTCGCATATGAACATGGCAACAAAGTACGAGGTGTTGCAAGCTCACCTCACCGAATGGCTTACGCACAAGGGGGACAAGAAAAAGCGAGGGGAGCTCACACGGCGGCTGTCAAAGTCGCTGCACTTGCATGAGAAGTCGATCGCGCGATCGATGAGACGACTGCAGTTGAAGAGCGCGGCGGTCGTGGAGAAGCGAGGACGTCCCGAAGAATACGGGGCCGAGGTGAACGCGGCGCTCGCGCAAATATGGGAAGCGATGGAACACCCGTGTGCCGAGAACATGCCGCGCGAGTCGCTCGATGAGTATGTTGCACACTTCATTGCGGCTCGGCAGTGGCACTTCGGCACTGAGGCGACCGACCATCTGCTTGCGATGAGCATGGCGACCAAGAAACGCCGCATCACCTCTTTCCGTACAAAGCGAGGTATGCTCCGTGGCAGAGGCACCACCGTCGCATCGCCTCTGAAGGGTATGATCCCAATACGAAAGAGCCACACGTGGGCAACGCTCCCCACCGGCTACCTGCAGACCGACACCGTGGTGCACTGCGGTGATCTCCTCACCGACGAGGTCGGTGTACAGTATCGG